>Ga0131853_10020486_pt1 | contig 12007 bp, 6 predicted proteins | sample TergutLab28metaG_FD_92764 | JGI IMG/M metagenome (GOLD analysis project Ga0131853, IMG submission 92764) | Labiotermes labralis P1 segment gut microbial communities from Petit-Saut dam, French Guiana - Lab288 P1 (version 2) (version 2) | ecosystem: Host-associated > Arthropoda: Insects >...
CACGGCTGTCGGTATACACTTCTTTAAGAGAAGAACCCGGAATAATATCGTGGAACTGTAATAGCAATACACGTTCCCAAATTTCATTCAATGCTTCTTGCGGGTAGCCGTCTTTTAGCATGATGCTCAAAAGCTCTGCGTCATGCAGCAAACTTTCCATCACACGGTTGGATTTTTTGTTGTATCCTTGTGATGTGTAAGTCCCTCTGTGATATTCGAAATACAGCTCGCCGTCCCAAGTTTCAAGTGCTTTGCCTTCGAGTTCTTTGGCAAGCAACTCAAAGTAAGGCTCAACTTTGTTCATTTTTACATATGGGATGCCGGGGATATCTTCTAATGCTCTGCGGGTTTCAAGCATTTCACGTGTTGGGCCGCCGCCGCCGTCGCCATGACCATATGCCAAAAGTAGCTCGCTGTTAACGTCTTTTTGCTTGTAGTTTACCCAAATGCCGGGTATCTCGTGCGGTGTAAGCTGACCGTTGTATGTGTAGAACCAAGCATCAGATGGGGTAGTGATAAAGTGCGTTAAAAGCTCTGTGCCATCTATACCACGCCAGTTGAATGTATCGTGCGGGAAGTGATTGTATTGATTCCAGCTTATTTTTGTAGTCATGAAATAGTCGATACCGGATTTTTTGGCAATTTGAGGCAGTGCTGCAGAATAGCCAAAAACGTCCGGCAGCCAAAGCACTTTCGAATCTTGTCCAAAAATATCTTTAAGGTATCTTTTACCAAACAAAAACTGGCGCACAAGTGATTCGCCGCTTGGCACGTTTGTGTCAGATTCTACCCACATGCCGCCGGTGGCTTCCCACTCGCCGCTTTCAATTTTTTCTTTAACTCGTGCAAAAAGCTCAGGATAATCTTCTTCTAAAAACTTATAAAGTTGCGGAGATGAATGCATGAACAAATATTCAGGATACTCACGCATAAGGTTAAGCACGGTTGAAAATGTGCGGGAAGCTTTTTCTCTTGTCGCAGAAAGCCGCCATAGCCATGCCATATCTATATGGGAATGTCCTACAGCATGAACAGTAGGTTTAAGCTCAGGCATACGAAGTTTTGCCAATTCATCTTTAATAAATGCCAAAGCTGTTTCTATAGAAGCATAATAAGCTTCCGATTTTGGCTTTAAGAAGTTGATATATTTGAATGTTTCTTGCAATACTTTGGCAAGCTTGAAGCGTTTTAAATCATTTTCCGGCAGTAGCGGAATAGTTTCTACCAACGCTTTAACCAAATAATAAAATTCTTCGGAAGCAGGGTGAACTTTGCGTAATTTTGTTTCGCCAAATACACGGAAAGTCGGGCTTTCTGCAAGACCGGACCATGTTTTGGCAGCAATTGAAAGTTTGCCGCTTTTTAAAAGTTCATCGTCAAGGAATGCTTCTAAGTGACACCAGTCCATACCTTGCACACTTTGCCCGTTTACATATATTAAAGCTTCTACGTTTTGTCCCCAGCCGCCGCTTTGCCCCATTAGCAGGCGTAAGCAATATTTGAAGCCCGGTTTAATAAAATTAGAGTCGATTGTAAATTCTGTTTTAAACCATGCAGTTTTGTCGTAACCGCCCCAACGGTCTGTAAACCCAATGGGTTTAAAGTCTGATGCGGGTATGTTTTTAAAGTCGTTAAAGCTGTGCGGTACATCGTCACTTTCATACTCTACATAGCTCCAACCACCGATATCAACGCTTTCTACATACATTCCGGGACCTATGTCCCCTTGCAAATACTTGTTTGCTTTCTCTAAAATAAAATGTTTGTCGGGTACTTTCATTTTTAAAACATCCTCTCAAGATTAATTTAGAAATCGTTTTGCAAAGCCTTGATGATTTTACACTAAAAACTACTTATTTGAAAGAAATTTTTCAGTAAGTTTTATTTTATTTGTTTTTTATTTGTAATCTAAATATGCAAGAAAATACGTAAATTGCGGGTTTGCTGGCAAATGTCACATGTTGGCGGCAAGCAAATAAAAATTTTTTATGCAAGTTGACAAAGCAAAAAAACGTTGCTAAAATGTTGTCACACAATTGCAATATTACTTTTGCAATACAATTTTTTTCTAGGAGGAAAATTATGAAAAAATCACTTTTATTAATGGCTATAGCCCTTGTGTTGGTTCTAGCCTTTGCTGCTTGTGGCGGTAACGATACCGGCACAGATGTAGTAGACACACCACCACCGGTAGACACACCTACACCACAGCCTGACCCAGCTCCACCGGTAGATACTCCGGACAATGGTGGCGAAGATGTAGCAACTGCACCTGACATTTCTGACTTCGACGCATTCCTTGACTGGTACTTCCCAGCAACAGACCTTGGCGGTATTACGCTAAGATGGGCAGGATTCGGTAACCCTTACGATGACAACCCTGTTTACGCTGCACGCAATCAAGCTTCAAGAGAAAGAGTTGAATCTCGTTTTAACGTAACACTTGAATTCCTTGAAAACGACAGCATTGAAGTAGCTACAGGCGCAACATGGGGTACTGTACCTGATGCTATTATTGCAAGTATTGCAGCGGGCGACCCTGTAACACATCTTTTCTGGGGTAACGGTGCATACTGGTTCCCTACACTTGCTAACGGTGGCTACTTAAGAAACATGGACAGCTTTGTACGTAACAATTTCCCACTAGCATATTGGGAATTTGTAGGTCAAGCAGCTGACGGCACTGTTTACGGATTTATGGATATGCCTCCATATGCATGGAACATTTTCGTATACAACCGTGATCTAATCCGCAGCGTTGGTATGGACATGACACCATCCGAAATGTTTGTTGCAGGTCGTTGGTCTCTTGATGATTTCTACAACTATCTTGTAGAGCTTAATGCACTGCTTCCAGACGACGTTACAGCTTTTGGACCACACCCAACATGGTTTAAGCGTATGGCAACTTTTGCTAATGGCGGTTACATTGTTAACCCACACACACATGTTCCTGGTCTATTGCTAGAAGAAACTCTTGAGCCATTGCGCTTGTTCCAACGCCTTGTACAAGACGGTTTGTTCTTGCAACCTGGCTTTATGACTCATGACGAAGGCAGCCCATTCCCTGGCGGTCACTTTACATGGGGTGCAGCATTTATCGGCGGCAGCCATGACGAACTTTTCCGTAGCGGTCGTGTAGCTATTGCTAACTCTGCTCCTTGGGGCTTTGAAGGCAGCGGCGAAAACTTTGAATTTGGTGTTGTTCCTCCACCATGGGGTTCAAACGTAACATTCCCGGCTTCCGGCGACTGGCGTGACCTTAAGTCTCAAACAGCATACAACTCCGTATTTAACGATGCGAATGCAGCGATGATACTTCAAGGTACACCTGATGTTGTTACACCTGAAGTTTTTGCTAACATGGTTATGACATGGCGTGGACCTGATGCAGCTGGCTTGCTAGTTGAGCAAAGAGAGCTTCTTGCACAAGGTTTCCAAGGCGAAATTATCCGTTCTCTAAACAGTAGCCAGCACCTATTTACAGCACTTGACGTGGAAATTTGGGAGTGGTATGCAAACAACTCTACATGGGAAAACATGGATGGCGTTGGTTTGCCACTTGCATACAGCGACATTTGGCTTAACTCTCTAGGTAGCGGTGCAGACTTCCGTGCAGGATTTGAATCTATCATGCCGGAAATCGTTTGGACAATGTATGATAACGGTACACTTCTAAGAGAAAATATTCCTGCTGCAATGTGGGCACAAGCTGAAGAGTTTGGCGCAAACGTAGATAACGACTAATATACAGGTAATATACAGGAGAGGGGCTGCAATGCAGCCCCCTCGTTAAAGCCTCGAAAGCTTTCGAGGCTTTAACGAGGGGATTACCCTTTGTGATTTTCAAATATAAGGGAGCGTGAAGATAATGGTTAAGTGGTGTGTAATTTTCAGCATCGCTTTTTTTGTACTAATTTCCGGGAGTCATACAGTTTATGCGAGTGGTGATACTTTCACGATATTTGCAGAAAATGACGGGTATCATCACATATCTGTCACATACGAAGCCGTCCCCGGACGCAGGGATATACTTACAACGGTTTTGATAAATGACGAGATAGTGTCGGAAGCTATAGCTTTCAGGCGTTTTTTTACTGATGAAACCGATGCTTGGCGTACACAGCAGGGCAATCAGCAAGTTCCGCCTCAAATGGAAGTAACACGTGCGGTAAGCTTTACACTGGAAGAACGCTCTGCAACTCCTCTTTCCATATGGCTGCAGGCAGGTGCTAACGAAATTGCCTTTATATTTAATGAAGGAGAAGTAATTTTTGTTGGTGAGCCGATTGCTGTGCCTGCCCGCAATTTAATTACTTATGCAGAATATTCGTCACTTCATGCAGGTGTGGTACGTAGTGCGAGTGAGATGATTGTTATACAAGCGCAGGAGGCTACATACAGAACCAGCCCAAGTTTGTTTCCGATAAATGACAGAACATGCCCATTGGTTACGCCTTATCATCCGTCTCATATTGTGCTTAACACAATTGGCGGCAACGCTTGGCGTGTACCGGGGCAACTGATAGAGTGGGATGTTGATGTGCCTGTTTCGGGTATGTACCGTATTGCATTGCGGTACGTTCAACGGGAAAAGCGAGGGTTTTCGAGCAGAGTTTTAACAATAAACGGCGAAGTACCGTTTGCGGAAGCGGCAGATATTCGCTTCGATTATACTGCAGGTTTCCGTTCCCGCTTTTTATCTAACCGGGACACAGGAGAATATTTTTGGTTTTATTTAGAAGCCGGTAGGAATACCATTGGGCTTGAGGCAACCGTTGGTGTATTTGCGGATATCGTTGAGGATGCAACAGATTCGCTTTTTGAACTTTTGCGTTTCTACCAAGACGTTATCATGATTACAAGCCCTAACCCTGACCGACGTCGGGATTATCAAATACTACAAGCTATTCCAGATTTTAGAGAGCGTTTGATGGAGCAATCTGCTGCAGTTGATGATTTGCTTATGCGTATTGATGCTGCAGGTAACACATTTGCAGAAACAAATGCAATTCTTAACCGATTAAACTTAAACATAACCCGTATGGCAAACAGACCGGATAGAGTGGCTCAGTATTTGGGAGAATTGCAGGATTCTATCTCTGCACTTGGTTTGTTTATTACGATGGCGCAAGAGCAGCCATTACTGCTTGACGTCATTGGGGTTGGTGGCGAAGATGCAGAACTTTTCCGAGCTCGCCCAAATATATTCCAGCGGATTTTGCATCACTTCCGTGCATTTATTGGATCGTTTACAAACAATTTTAACTTTAGTGCCGAAGCCGACACAGATATCGAACAAGTAAATATCGAAGTATGGGTATCTACAGGTTTTGACGTGTTTAATATTATGGGGCGTTTGATAAATGAAATCTTTGTACCAAATCATCCGCATATTTCTGTAGATTTGCGGTTGGTTGATGCAGGTATTATTTTCCCTGCTTCGCTTACAGGGCAAGGACCTGACGTTGTGCTTCAAGCGCAGGCGGCAATGCCAATAAACTTTGCTTTCCGTGCGGGCGCAATTGACCTTAACCAGTTTGCTGATTTTGATGAAGTAGCGGCTCGTTTTGCTCCTGCTGCATTAGAAACGCTCAGCTTCCAAGGTGCAACATATGCGCTGCCTGATACCATGACATTTAACGTAATGTTCTATCGTACAGACGTTTTTGATGATGTGGGCATTCCATATGCGCCGAACAGTATGCAAGAATTTTTATCGATTGTTCCTCCGCTGCAATCACGCCATATGGATATATTCTTCAGTACTGCACCGCAACCGCAACCGGGCGCAGGTGGTGGCATGGTTGGTGCGGTAACACGTAACCTTAACCCTATCCATATTAGCTTTTTGCATCAAATGGGTGGGCAACCATTTGCAAACGACGGTGAATATACCTTGCTTGCAGATGATAACGGCATTGCAGCTTTCCGCTTTTGGACAGATTTGTATACAAAACATGGCTTCCTTGTTGAAGCAGACGTGCTAACCCGTTTCCGTATGGGTAATCTGCCTGTTGTCGTTGCAGGGCTTGAAGTTGTTAATATGCTAAACGCAGGTGCGCCGGAAATACGAGGCAGATGGAATGTTGCGCCGATACCGGGTATGTACAACGCCGATGGCGAATTCCGCCGTGACAACGTGCTTAGTGTAAGTAGTAACTTTATTGTAGGAAATATTGCCGAAAGGCGCGATACTGTTAACGAATCTTGGGAGTTTTTAAAATGGTTTACATCTACTGAGGTGCAAGATCGCTTGGCACTTGACGTAGAATCAACCTTTGGTCACAACTGGCGGCATTTAACAGCTAACCTTGAAAGCTTTGAAAATCTTGGTTGGGGCAACATGTGGCCGGCATTGGAAGAAAGCCTTGGCTGGGCTGTACCAATTCCCCAAGTACCGGGCGGTTACATCGCAGGTCGTGAAATTCACAACGCTTTTGCCAATACAGTTATAGAAAATGAAAACCCAATTAACGCACTACTGATTGCTCGTGACAGGATAAATAACGAGCTAACATCAAAACGCCGCGAATTCGGGCTTGAATAGGAGGGTTTAACATGGAAGATAGAATACGTTCTAACGGCAAATATAACTTTCGCAAAAATAGGCCACTGTATTTGATGATATTGCCATTTATGATTTTGTTCTTCACTTTTACTATTTTGCCTGTTTTGATGGCTACGTTTACAAGTTTTACCCACTACGATGTACTCCAGCCCCCTCGTTTTGTAGGGTTGGAAAACTTCCGCAGATTATTTTTGGAAGATAACTTGTTTATCCTTTCGATACAAAACACATTTATCATGGCTCTTTTAATTGGTACTATCGGCTTTATCCTATCATTTTTTATGGCATGGCTTATCAATGAGCTTCCGACCAAACTAAGGGCAGTTTTAACCATTGTTTTTTATGCCCCAAGTATGGCAACCGTCGCATTTACAACCTTCTTCTTGTTTTTCTTTGCGGGTGACCCATTTGGCTATTTAAACTCTAACCTGTTAAGTCGTGGGCTTATTGACGAACCGATTCTGTGGCTGCAAGACCCGGATTATATGATTCCCATCGTCGTAGGCACACAGCTTCTTATGGCTTTGGGTATTGGTTTCCTTTCATTTGTAGCGGGGCTTCAAACGGTGGACAAAACACAGTATGAAGCAGGGTATGTAGACGGCATTACAAACCGCTGGCAAGAACTTTGGTTTATAACGCTGCCAAATATGAAACCACAGCTTATGTTTGCTTCTATTATGACAATAACCGGGACGCTAAGCCTTGACCCTTCTGCTTTAATGGGCTTCCCAAGTGCTCAGTACCGTACGCATACCATTGTTAACCACTTAACCGACTTTGGTAGTGTACGTATGGAAATGGGTTATGCATCAGCAATTGCTCTCATACTGCTTGGTATGATGTTGGGTATAAATAAATTATTCCAGATGTTTTTAAGGCGGGTGGGAACATGAGTACATCGGCAGCTAAAAGAATTCTTAAAAAGAAAAAAGGCGGCAGATCTTTTGCCGGCAACATAGCACTTGCACTTGCTATGACGGCATTTGCGTTTATCTTTCTTATTCCAATTATTTTGCTTGTAAACAACGCATTTAAACCGTTGTATGAACTTTTGCGCTTTCCGCCCACTATTTTAGTTAGAAATCCTACACTCGAAAACTTTTTTGCAATGGGCAACGTGTTTAACAATACGCTGGTACCGTTTTGGCGTTACTTGTTTAACTCTGTGTTTATTGTAGGCGTGGGTACATTTGGGCAAATAATACTTGTGTCTATGGCTGCTTATCCGCTGGCAAAGTTTGAGTTTTTTGGTGAAAGCTTTTTAAATAAACTTATCGTACTTGCACTTATGTTTAGCCCTGTTGTAACCGCTGTACATAACTATCTTATTATGGCAAACCTCGGGCTAATCGATACTTACTGGGCGATTATTGTACCCTCGTTTGCGTCTGCGCTTGGTTTGTTCCTTATGAAAAACTTCATGAGCCAAGTACCGTCTTCTCTTATAGAAGCGGCGCAGATAGACGGGTCTACAGAGTTTGGTACTTTGTGGAAAGTGGTTATGCCTGCCGTAAAACCTGCTTGGATTACTTTGTTTATTCTTGCGTTCCAAAGCATGTGGACAGTAACAGGCACTCATGTACTGTTTACCGAAAGCTTAAAACCATTGCCTGCTGCGCTCCAGCAAATAGCCTCCGGTATTACGGTTGCTCGTATGGGCGAAATGATGGTTGTATCGCTTATTATGTTCTTGATACCGGTAATCATATTTATAATCATGCAAAGCAATGTTTTGGAAACCATGACAACCTCGGGCATGAAGGAATAGGAAGGGAGTGGGAATATGAAACGTTTAAATGTTTGTATTATAGCGGTTTTGGTTTTGATATTTACCGCAACTCCCGTAATGGCGCATCCAAGGCAAGATTTTGGGATAGAAAGCTATATTTTTAACTTAATAGATTCGGATGAATATTTTCCATTTCCTGCACCTGCACCTTACAGATATGTGCGCAGCCTTTACGCACGGGATATAGGTGTAGATTCGTTCATGCATATAAATGAAATATTTTATTCTAACGGCAGGTTTTTCATCACCAATGGTGCATCTATAGTAGTATTGGACGATGATTTTAACTTGGTGGCAGAAATTACCGGAATACACTATGGTGGCAGTTTTCAAGATTTTGTAACGTTGGATGGTATTTTTGTCGCAAGCAATGGTGACATTTACGTGGCTGAGCCTATGGCAGGGCGTATTGTACACTTGGATGCAGAGTTTAATTTAATCCGCACACTTGGAAGGCCGGAAGGTATTCCTATGTCGGAAACATTGTCGTACCAGCCAACAAAGGTAGTTGTTGACGATAATGGTCGTATTTATGTAATTTCCAACAATGTATTTGAGGGAATAATTGAACTTAATCCGGATGGATCGTTTAACCGTTATTTTGGTGTTATTAATGTGCGGTATACTGTTATGGATTTGTTTTGGCGGCAAATACGCACCCCCGCGCAGCGTATGCGTATGGCACTATGGTTGCCGACAAACTTTACTAACCTAGCCCTTGACCCTTATGGTTTTGTGTTTGCTACCGTAAGTGATGCAGATACAGATGAAGCCGTAAGAAAGCTAAATGCACGGGGCGAGAATATTTTGCGTCGACCAACTGACAACCACCATGTTGGAGATATGGAATTTAATACCTTTGGGCTGGGTATCCCCACCGGACCTTCTGTTATTACGCATATACATGTAACAGACTTTGGCGTGTATTATATTTTGGATCGGACACGCAACAGAGTTTTTGCCTATGACGAAGATGGGCATACATTGTTTGCTTTTGGCGGGCAAGGCACGAGAGAAGGGCTTACAAGAATTGTTACAGGTATGGCAGTTTCGGAAAATTTGCTTGTTAAAGCCGACAGAGGTTCACAATCCTTGGAAGTTTTTGCGTTAACATCTTATGGAGAAGATTTATTAGCAGCCGTAAGGCATCAATACAATGCTGATTGGAATACCGCAGCGTGGTATTGGAGTCGGGTATTGGATATTAATCCACATTTTCAGTATGCTCACCTTGGGCTTGGACGCTGGTTTTATCGTAACGGATATTTCGAGCAAGCGGCGTGGCATTTTCAGCGTGCGCAAAATGTGGTCTATTTTAATATGGCTTACACACGCACCCGTGGAGAATTCTTTGAGCGAAATTTCAATATCATTGTCATTGGCTTAGCCGTAGCTATTTCCGGATTGATTGCGATAAATATTGTAAAAAAAGTTAAAACCAGAAAGGGTGTAGCCGCATGACCGCCATCATAAACAAGATAAGTTTAAAAGGCATAAAGGAAACGTTGCTTACATTTCCGCTTTACATCCTCACCCATCCTTTTAAGGGTTTTGACGAGATGAAGTTTTTGAAACGGGGCAGCATGTGGTATGCAATTTTTATTCTGTTTGCTGCCGGTCTTGCTAACATATTGCGGGTAGCGTACACAGGCTTTATTGTTAGTGGGTTTTGGCAAGCGACACCATATGTTTATGTTACATGGACATTGTTTTTTACTTATTCCCCCATAATACTTTTCTGTTTGGCTAACTGGAGCGTTACCACCATAACAAACGGCAAGGGTAGTTTAAAGGAAATTTTTCTAACGTACGCATATTCAATGTATCCTATGGTGTTTTGTACGCTTGTAGGTATTATTCTGTCTAATTTTGTAACAGGTAGTGAAATGGCATTTGCCGTGTTCTTCTTTATTGTAGGACCGGTATTGCAGTACGCATATTTGTTTGTGGGTCTTATCATGATACACGAATACACTTTTTTAAAAGCCATTTTAATGGTTATATTAACATTGCTTGCCATGCTGATAATCACCTTTGTTGCAGCGTTGTTTTTTTCGCTGTTTAATAACGTAATGATGTTTTTTTGGACATTGGTAGAAGAACTTAGTATGCATTGGTTCTAAAATTCATATAAACGAAAGGTTGGTGCGGCATGTTTATTACACGCTATTATAAAAATGTTGTTTCTGCTCTGCTTGCTTTAATTATGATGCTTTCCGTAATGGTTGTTCCTGTTGCGGCAAGCGAAGCAGATACCCCGGAACGCCCTACATTTGATTATAATTTCGAAACTATTTATGAAAACAATTATGCAAGGCTTTCGCTGGATAGGCGCAACAATACAATTCAAGTTTTAAACCTTTCTACAGGTTTGTATTTTAATACACTGGCTATGGAAGGGCAGCAGGGCAACCCGCTTATACAGAATGTGCAACGCAGCGATTTTACGCTGGATGTAATACGTGATGTAACGATGGGTAACACATTAACAATGGATAGCTTTTCGGAAAGTGTGCAAAGGCGGCAAGTTGAATATTTTCCGATAGACGGCGGCGTTCGTGCGCATTTTACACTGGGTGACCCTGATGCATTGCATCTTACAATGTTCCCAATGTTTATAAGCGAAGAGCGTATGAATGAGCTTGTTTTCAGTCATGCAAGCGACGCCGATGTAAGTGCGCTTATGCAGCGTTATGTTTTAGTAGACGGCAGATATACAAGATGGATTACGACCTATGACCTTGCAACAGGCGAGCCAAGTACGGTTGGTATCCCTATTTTGCGCACACTGTGGCGTTTGTTTTATGAAGAAGGAGATTATACCTTCGATGAGCTTGATTACGACAACGCTTACTGGGGCTACACGCCATTTGAGCCGCCAATGCTGGTATCCCTTTCTGTAGAGTACACCTTGGATGGACCTGACCTTATTGTTACCGTGCCAAGAGAGTATATGGAATTTTTGGACACGCAGCCTTTTAGGTCTATCACTTTGCATCCTTACTTAATGTCAGGCACTACTTTTGATGATGGGTTTTTATTTATTCCGGACGGTAGCGGCGGGATTATTAATTTTAATAACGGCATGACCATGGAAGATGTAAACATTCCTGTTTTTGGGCGTGATTTGCTTTTGCAGGGTTGGGCTTTCCATGAATTTTTTGAGCAAGCGACATTGCCTATTTTTGGCGTGGTGCGTAACGACATGGGCATTTTGGCTGTAATTGAAGAAGGCGCACCCGTTGCTACCATCCATGCCAATGTTAGCGGGCGTATAGATGAATACAACCGTGTATTTGCCAGCTTCGACTTGTCGTTCTTTGAGGGATTGTTGATGCGTGGTGCGGGCATGGGTGCAACCACGGTTCAACACATGGATGTTTATGATATGGATATTCGCATACGTTATATTCTACTTTCAGGTGAGAACGCAACTGCGGTAGGGATGGCTCAAGCGTATCAGCGTTATTTGCTAGAGCGTGGATTGCTTCGTACAAATTACATTCCACAGGATGCGCCGTTTTTTGTAGAATTTTATGCAACCTCACCAAGACAGCGGATGCGTTTTGGTATACCAAGTATTCATCATTTCCCTATGACATCAACTGAAGACGCACAAAATATTTTGCAGTCACTAACCGACC
>Ga0131853_10020488_pt1 | contig 12006 bp, 5 predicted proteins | sample TergutLab28metaG_FD_92764 | JGI IMG/M metagenome (GOLD analysis project Ga0131853, IMG submission 92764) | Labiotermes labralis P1 segment gut microbial communities from Petit-Saut dam, French Guiana - Lab288 P1 (version 2) (version 2) | ecosystem: Host-associated > Arthropoda: Insects >...
AACCTTTTGGCGCCGGAATTATTTTTTTAAATTTTAGCACACCCTGTATATAAAATGTGAATAATACAGGAACCAAATACGTTAGAATTATGAAACAAACTGCATTTTGAAGAGAAAAAACCGAAGATTATATACCATGTTTAAAATACTCAGTACATATATTTGTTGAATAAATATATAAAATGCAAATTTAGAGGTTAGCGGTGCGGTACGACCACTATAGTTGATATTAGGCGTCTAAAAGTTAATATTGATGTGGTATTAATATTAAAAATAAGATGTGTTTAGCATGTAGTACGCATTGGGGAAATAGAAATTATATATGTAGTTAGACTGCAATTGGGTTGACACCCGGTGACAGTAGTAGAGTAAACAGTTACACAAAAACAATATACTCAGCACAATTAATTCGGGAAGAGGGCGGGCCATCCCCCTTCTTTGCGAGTTATACCCTGGCATTTGCCTTACAACTGAGGAAAAAGCACGGATAAACCTCAGTCAGGGTAGACAAGCCTCAGTAACAGATTTTTTCGACTAAGTTATTATCACGTGGGAGGCAGAAATTTAGGTTTGAAATAATGTTAAAACATATTCTGATATAACAGATTTTACGGGTAGGGACTGGATTAATCTTTTGGCTCCGGAATTATTTTTTTTTATTTTAGCACACTCTGTATATAATATGTGAATAATATAGGAACCAAACACGTTAGAATTATGAAACAAACTGCATTTTGAAGAGAAAAAATGGAGAATGTATACCAGGTTTAAAATATTCAGTACCTATATTTGTTGAATAAATAAATAAAATTCAGCTTTAGAGGTTAGCGGTGCGGTACGACCACTTTAGTTGACATTAGGCGTCAAAGGGTTAATAGACCTCAGACAGGGATCAGGGACAGATCGCTATGAACGCAATAAGAAATTTAAGTTTCTATAAATCTAGGGTTGTGAAGTGCATGTGTTTGTGTCACCCTTTACACACACTGATCCTATTCACATATTTACACTAAAATTTCATATGATCTACAAACCATTAGAGCTATAGGCCACCTCCGCTCCGTAGTATAATTGATATGATATGATATAGTACGGTATGATATGGTAAGATATGATATGATATGATGTATGATATGATATGTTAAGATATGATATGACATGATGTATGATATGATAAGATATAATATGATAAAATACGATATGATATGATATATTATATGATATGATGTATTATATGATATGTTAAGATATGATATGACATGATGTATGATATGATAAGATATAATATGATAAAATACGATATGATATGATATATTATATGATATGATGTATGATATGATATGTTGAGATGTGATATGACATGATGTATGATATGATAAGATATAATATGATAAAATACGATATGATATGATATATTATATGATATGATGTATGATATGATATGTTAAGATACGATATGACATGATGTATGGTATGATAAGATATAATATGATAAAATACGATATGATATGATATATGATATGATGTATAAAATGATATGATATATTTGTTAACTGCAATTGGGTTGAAATTCGTTGGCATTAGTACATTACATATTTACACACAAACAATACATAGAACAACGCAATCAATACCAACATGGCAGAGTTAATACCAGCATGGCAGAGACACAAACTTCTGAGGTGACAAACACACCAACGCACTTGAAATGGGCTGCTGAAGTGAGACTTCTTAAAAAATATGAGTTAATCGAAGTACATCTGTTTTTGTAAAATGCAATAAACAAAATTACTTTTCGTTACGAAGTATTAATTTAGCTTAAAAGCTTATACTGCTAACAAATGAACTACGAATACTAAGAGTAGGGAATTTGATATGGTTTAAATCCCATGACCAAAAAGGCCCCCCAGTTTCTGTATTTATGTGTATCGTGAGTTAATTAAAATAGTGGACTATTTCCAAAACTGCCTAAGTTGATTTTATTAACATTGTGCAGGTATCATTATTTAGTAGGATCCAGTTGAAATGTGATGGCACACGGTGACGAACGGTTGGGGAAGTGAAGGGGAAACTGGCGAATCTAGTGGGTAGCCAGTACCCTTCACACTACCTCGGAACATGGTGTATCCAGCATTACTACCGCTGATGCGCACACCTCGGCTGCCAGTAGTCAACTGAACTGACGCCCCCCCTCCCTCCGATTTAAATGGAGTGGGTAGCCAGTACTCTTCACACTACCTCGGAACATGGTGTATCCAGCATTAATACCGCTGATGCACACACCTCGGCTGCCAGTAGTCGACTGAACTGACGCCCCCCCTCCCACCGATTTAAATGCAGTGGGTAGCCAGTACTCTTCACACTACCTCGGAACATGGTTTATCCAGCATTACTACTGCAACAGACACTTATAATACGGTTTGGATGACTCTATTCGGAACAGCAGGGGTTCGAACCGTATATATTCTGAAGAGTAGTCTATAAGTTTGATGTTGTACATTAAATATTCTATACAGCAGCCTGACACGCAAAAATTTCACAACCGAGTATTTCCACAAATTTCACTTACAACCAGATGTATAAATTTCACTACCAACTACTTGTACAAATTTCACTACCAACTCCTTTCAAAAATTTCATTAAAAACTAGTTGCACAAATCACAGTACCAAGTGGCTGAAAAAATTTTCACTTGCAAATATTTGCACAAATTTCTCCACCAGCAACTTGCACAAATTTCAGTACCAACTACTTGAAATTTTCACTAATAGCTCTTTGTACAAATTTCATTACTAATTTGTTGCAAACATTTCACAATCAACTAGTTTCACAAATATCACTACCAGTAGTATCATATAATTCACTTGCAACTGGTTGCACAAATTTGACCACCAACTACGTGCACAAATTTCACTACCATTGCACAAAATTTTATATCTATTATACAAAGCTCCTATCTACATTCCGGCCATATTCATGCAGTTACAAGTTTGAAAGATATGTACTGCTTACGTACAACTTGTCATGTGCACATATACAAAAACAATGTAAGAAGAATTCAGTGTTGTTTGTCACTACGTAATTCGGAAATATATAAATAGTTTTAATTTAAAAACATATTTTAATTAGAGTTAAAACTTTTGGTGACAAATATTTTTTATTTTTTTTGACGTTTTGCTGACCGTGCATCTCAGTATATTTATCTCAGTATTTAACCAACTTGATGTACAAAATTTTTGTTTTACAATAAGTTCATAATTTCATGCCTCTACATGTTTCGAGCACATGTGCTCATCATCAGGAGGTCAAAATTGTATTATACAGCCTCTGGTATCATCACAACTATATGTGGCCTGTCTCAACCTTTGCACGAGTCGGCCACCTATAGGTGTGATGATACCAGAGGCTGTGTAATGCAATTTTGACCTCCTGATGATAAGCACATGTGCTCGAAACATGTTGAAGCATGAAATAAACGTATTGTAAAAAAAAAAAATTTTGTGCATCAATTTGGTTAATTACTGAGATAAACATCACTGAATTATTAATACATTATATTTTATGTATGTATATACACGTCGACTAAATTCGTAGCTACCTGAAGATGGCCAGGATATATAACCGAAACACGTAGCAGCTTGCTTATTTACTCACTCCGTGGAGCAGAAACCTTCTTGGGAAGGAACCGGTTTGCAGCTAGTCAAGAAAAACCCCGCATTTTATGGAACCCGAAGGTTCATTACCATATTCACAGGTGCCGAACTCTCCCTATCGTGAGCTAGCTCGATCCATTCCAAACGCTCACATCTCACTTCTCGAAGGCCCATCTTAATATTAACCTCCCATCGACGCCTGGGTCTCCCCAGTAGTCTCTTTCTTTCAGATTTCCCCACCAAGACCTTATACACCCCTTCTCTCCACCATACTTGCTACATGCCCCGCCCATCACATTCTTCTCGATTTTATGACCCGAATAACATTAGGTGAGGAGTACAGATCATTCAGCTCCTCGTTGTGTCTTTTCTCCACCCCTCTTAAGCCCAAATATTCTCCTCAACACCCTATTCTCAAACACCCTCAGCCTACGTTCCTCCCTCAATGTGAGCGACAAAGTTTCACACCCATACAAAACTGTTTTTGTATAATAAATATAAAACACTGTGTAACTGAACTTCATCTTGTCTGTGTTTGTGCACGACCAATATGCACAACAAATACCGGCAATGTTCTCTTGTAATACGAAGTCAAATCTTTATTAAGACCGTACGTCACTCCAGCGTTTTTCAAATCTTAAAATATCGCGTTCAGTGAGTATATGTGACACATTCTGGCAACACGTTACCTCAGATGCTGCAGTAAACAATATACCCTACGTACCTAGACGAATTTTACATCTGGCGAATCATTTTCTTTTACTTTGTGCTATAATGTGTCAAATATACTCATTGAAGAAGGTCATTCAAGTTGTTATCGTTACGCTGTGCATTTTGAAATCTGCGCAGTTCACTCACCAACAAATGTAATATTTATTAACTTGGTTAAAAGTTTTAAATTTACATTAAAATACACAATAATATCGCTCCTACATGTTTCGGTGTTTAATGACCATCATCAGGGAGCTTTATCTGTACTTATCTACAGTTATATTTTCGTTAAAACACTCGACAAAATTACATCGTTATATAAATTAGATGTAGACCGGGTAGCTCAGTCGGTATAGCGACTGACTACGGGCTGGATGGTCCGGGATCGAATCCCGTTGGGGACGAAATTTCCCGTCAATCCAGACCGGCCCTGGGGCCCAACAAGCCTCCTATAAAATGGGTACCGGGTCTTTCCAGGGGGTAAAATGCGGCCGGGGCGTGCTGCTGAACACTCACCCCCTTCTAGTGCCGTTATCAAGAAAGAGTAGAGCTATAGCTCTACCCACCCTCTGGGCCACACCAGGCCTGTAAAGGGATCACTTTACATTTGCATAAATTAGGTGATGTGGCAACATGTCTTTGAGCGGTGTGTGTGTTGTGTGCAGTGCGGAGTGCGACTGAGGGAGACAGAGATGTGTGTTGTGTGCAGTGAAGAGTGAGACTGAGAGAGACAGAGATGTGTGTTGTGTGCTGTGTAGAGTGAGACTGAGAGAGAGAGATGTGTGTTGTGTGCTGTGTAGAGTGACACTGAGAGAGACAGAGATGTGTGTTGTGTGCAGTGCGGAGTGCGACTTCGTACCAAACTTTGGTAAGGTACAGGTATAGCTCCCTGATGATTGTCATTAAAGACCGAAACATGTAGAGCGATATTATTGTGTATTCTAATGCAAATTTAAAACTTTTAACCAAGTTAATAAATACTGCATTTTTTTGGTGAGTGAACTACGTAGGACCATTCAATGTTTGAAACATGTTCAAGTGATCTTGAGATGCGTCATCCCTGTTATGTTGGATCAATAACAAAGAATTTTGTCAAAACATTGACAGTCATTGAGTGATACTATAGTATTGGCTAATGTTTCATGATCCTTAACCTTTTTGCGCCGGAATTATTTTTTAAATTCTAGCACACCCTGTATATAAAATGTGAATAATACAGGAAACAAATACGTCAGAATTATGAAACAAACTGCATTTTGAAGAGAAAAAAATGGAGAGTATATACCATGTTTAAAATATTCAGTACCTCTATTTGTTGAATAAATATTTAAAATGAAACTTTAGAGGTTAGCGGTGCGGTACGACCACTATAGTTGATATTAGGCGTCAAAGGGTTAATATTATAGCATGCTAATTTTAAGTATAATTTTCAAGTAAAATTTGAATATTTTATAGTATATTTTACCAATGATACCAATTATAGCATACCCTTAGAATAGTAACGCACTTGACATGTGTACAGAAACAACTAAAAATCCGCTTATAACAGCCCCAGGTCATGGTACCCACTATTGAAACAAGGAGATCTCTTTCCCCCCTCCCCAACTCCCACACGTCTTGTATAACTGATCTGTAAGTTGAATCTCAACCTGAAAATGGCCCACATATAGGGCCGAAACATGTAGTTGTATACCTACTGTACTGCTGGGTAAAATATAGTTGTGTTCGACTGTATGTGTAATAAACCAAATTTTTTTTGTATTCAAGTGATGTGTTGCCGTAATGAAGTGGGGACGTGTGTGCGTATGTCAGTACTTATTTCATATTGTGCATCTAGTTGGTAGGGAAATTTGTGTGTACTGGTACAAAGAGTTCCCACTTCGTAGCAGCCTTCACTTGGCCATTAGAGCTTACGCTTGGGACTTCAAAATATTTTGTAATTGCACCAGCAAATGGGATTGGGGCGAAGTGAGCCCTCTGCAAACGCTCGTTCGTAAATTCCGTCACGTGACTTCCTCGCGGTAAACAGCTTGCATTGTATCTGTTATTGTCGTCTGTTTTATACCAAAGTCTTGTTGATTACCTCCATCTATTCTGTAATCAAATGAAGCGGGCCAGGTCCATTGTTGACGTGGGGTGGATGGGCCAATTATGTTGCGTGTCACGTTTAGACGCGCCCATTAGTAGTGAGTGTTAGTGAAGTTGTAAAGGGTGGCTTCAGAGGGTGGTAGGGGTGTCGAAGCGCACTGTTTTACTCTAATGGAGCATGTACTATTGGAGTCGATAGTCCCTCGCATATACACATATCCTATCTCACTCAACCTAACCTTGTCCCCAGGCTTGTTCAATTTATTGAAGTCTGCCCACCCCCCTGCTAACACATACACCCAAACTCCTATTGATTTATTTACAGTGCGCCTTGGGGTGTCTGTTGTGATGGAGACAGTGTAACAGTCAGGAGTCGTACTGGGGCTGGCAAGGGGCGCTCTGGGTTCTCACGTCCCGTGTCACAGATTCTACCATATTCTCCCTCTATCTCCATATCCACTTTCTTCCTTCAATCTTTACCGCATTCCCTATCTATCTCCCTTCTCCATTTCAAATATTTCCCATATTCTTTTCTATCACCATATTCCCCCCGCCTCCTCTTCTTTTTTTTTTCAATCTTCTTCGCTTTTCACAAAACTGAAATGTTTTTCTTATCGGTCTGTCTGGCTACCTGAAACGCTTTCCGCCTCTGATTTTTTCCCCATGCCTCCTTGACATCGTTCAGTCAGTCCACCATACAACGTGTGTAAGTTAGAACTTTTGGCCCCAAATCATAACCTAACCAAAACACGGCACGTAAGCACCCTCATATCAGCGCTTCTCCATCAACCTCATGCTGGCTTTCGGCGTCTCTAAACTGGGGAATTTTGCAGAGTACAGAAATGTGTGAAAGTCTGAAAATCGTTCTTCTTAACCAGTCGTTTGTGAATTCCTTGCCCCCTAACACGACATTGGCGACAAACTTATATCGCATTTTATAGGTGGTCATTTGAATCCAGTGAAAAACTTAAAGTCTGATTTCTTCCAAATTTATTTTAAAATTATATAAAAGTCTGCTTTCCCATAGATACTTTTCTATAAAATACTCTTATCAGTAAAAGTTGGTGCCTATCCAAAAGTCAGAAACTAGGTTGGCCACACACAGCAGCGAGATCTAAAAATACTATTTGGAGTAATTCATCAACATATATCTTTCATGGAGTTAGGCCACTTGTTGACAGGTTCCGGTCTCACGTATCCAGAAGTCTCTTCAAAGGTCTACCATGACTCCATCTGCCAGTCGGACAGTAGTGTTTCTTTACCCTGCGTAATCTATTTCGAGGCATTCTATTTACATGTTATATCCAGCTTCTCTTGTATTCCAGTAATTTGTCCAAAATTGGTGTTATTTTTAATTCGTTTGCAATTTGTGCATTTGTTTTGTAATCTGTCCCAGTGTATCCTGCTGTTGTTCTCATGTATTTCATCTCTGCTGCTGTTATTCTTCTTTCCGTGATACTTGCCAGTGGTTAAAATTTCCTCTGAATGGGTTACGGGCCCAGAGCAGGGTAAGTCCAGTGGTAGGGTTGCTACCTTTAGCCTCTGGACCGGCTTGTTTAGGGATGGTATTTCCTCCATTCCTGGTGAAACAGTTATACCGCTGTGACTCGGTCGTCATTTCCTCGTTTGTGAGAACAGGGTATATCACGAGAAAAGGAGGACGACTGTTGGGTAGGATAGGCTATAGTATTATGCATCGCTACCCCTTATACCCCTGAAGTACTTTTGTGTGACAAATGACTTTCGAGAAATAAAAATACTAGAAAAGTTTGACTAGGTGCAGTGTAATATTTCTAGGCTATTAATTTTGTAAAAAAGAAATTGCTTATAATAATAATAATAATAATATAATAATAACTCTCATAAGTTAACACCAGGGTCAAAGAGATATATAAAATCTAAATTGGACATCTGGGTTTTTCTGTATTTTCCCTGTCTCGGATAGCCCAAGAACGTCTCTCTTAAGTCAAAGCCTAAACATGGTTTAATTAAGTCGAAGCATGTAGCTTTGTTCTCTTGAATTGTTTATATGATTATGTTGTGTTAGGCTAAATTTATACTTCTATACAGCAAGAACACTGTTTCACAGGAAGTGAGACTAACAGTGACGAAACAAAAATCGTTACTGTGAATGTGCTGTTAATCCTTCAAAACCACTGCTTAAATGTCGACGCTTTGAATTCAGGTTTGTAGGCTAAATAGGCGTCACTCATGGATATGGCACACAATTAGGCATAAAGAGTTTGCATTAAACATCCTTCAAGGGGCGATATTTGGGAAAAAGGCCGTGGGAAGACCTGGACTGCGATACTTAAAGCAAGTCGCCAGAAACACAGGAGCTGACAATTATACAGCAATGGAAAGAATGGCTTGCAACAGTTGCAGATGGAAAGCTACCAAACTCTCAAAAGATTGAGGGATAAAAAGAAGAAGAAGAAGAAGAAGAAGAAGGAGGAGGAGGAGGAGGAGGAGAAGAAGAAAAGAAGAAGAAGGAGGAGGAGGAGGAGAAGAAGAAGAAGAAGAAGAAGAAGAGAAAGAAGAAGAAGGAGGAGGAGGAGGAGGAGGAGAAGAAGAAGAAGAAGGAGGAGGAGGAGGAGGAGAAGAAGAAGAAGGAGGAGGAGGAGGAGGAGAAGAAGAAAAGAAGAAGAAGAAGAAGGAGGAGGAGGAGAAGAAGAAAGCTAAATTGGCTCGAAATTTCTCTTATTCTGTCAGTACAGAATATTCTGCAATGGGGCTTCTCTCTATACTTTTTAGTATGCAACTTATTTAACCAGACTATAATGTAGCCAAATTATATTTCGAATCTAAAATTTTCGAATTTGAGAGTTTATCCTTTTTCTTAAGATATTCGTTGTCTCTACTCAATTGTTTAGCTCTAATTCCGAAACTATGGATCTAACATACTGTCAACAATTACCCCTTTCTCCCCATTACACTACTTATTTTTACCTAGAAAGGTCCTTTTTAACACGGCGCAACAGCCCCGGTCACCCCCCAGTGGGCCAAGGTCTCTTCATTATCGAGGAGTCACGATCACATTCAGACACATCACACTCGGTAAGACTCCTCTGGACGAGTGAATAGCCCGACGCAAAGACATCTACCTAAAAACACACAAATTTCATAAGAGACAAACATGCATGCAACCGCTGGGATTTGAACCCACAACCCCAGCAATCGAGCTGTCGCTGGTCCACGCCTTTAGACCGCGCGGCCAATGGGATCGGCCCAGAAACTTCCTTGAGGTTACGTAATTAGGTGACCAATGAAGACTCCAACTACACTACGGGTAAAATTAAAAAATACGGTGTAATATAGGCCAGTAACAACAATGGAAGTACAATTGTCACAGTTTTACTGTGTATTTTGATATTATCACGTCCTTATTTATCCAACTGAATGAACAACTAGATTGTTCTAAAAAAAATTTAAAACGTTCATTAAAATTTACACTAAAATATTCCTAAATGATTCGGTTTAACAAACCTTCATCAGGGAACTTATTGTTGTGCTTTGCTAAAGTTATAATTATTAAAATAATTAGTTAAAACGTCGTTATGAATCAGTTGGATCGTGTGGCTGCATATTGATGTGTGTACAGTGCACAGTGAGACAGTTATTGGTGTGTGTACAGTGCACAGTGCAGAGTGAGGCAATGTGTAAAGTGCACAGAGCAGAGTGAGACAGTGTGTGCAGTGCACAGTGAAGAGTGAGACCGTATGTACAGTGCACACTGCAGAGTGAGACTCTCTGTAAAGTGCAGAGAACAGAGTGAGACTGTTATTGCTGTGTGTACAGTGCACATTGAGACTGTGTGTAGATTGCATAGTGCAGAGTGAGACTGTGTGTACAGTGCAGAGTGCAGAGAGAGACTCTGTGTAGAGTGCATGGTGCAGAGTGAGATTGTGTGTACAGTGCAGAGTGCAGAGAGAGACTGTGTGTACAGTGCAGAGTGCAGAGAGAGACTGTGTGTACAGTGCAGAGTGCAGAGAGAGACTGTTTTTATGGTGTATACAGTGCACAGTGCAGGGTGAGACTGTGTGTAGAGTGCACAGTGCAGAGTGAGATTCTTATTGGTGTGTGTACAGTGCACATTGCAGAGTGACACTGTTATTAGTGTGTGTACAGTGCACAATGCAGAGTGAGACTATGTGTACCGTGTACAGTGCAGATTGAGACTGCCTGCACAGTGCACAGTTCAGAGTGAAAATGTGTGTAAATTGCACATTGAAGTTTGAGTCGGTGTATACAGTACACAGTGCAGAGTGAGAATGTGTGTACAGTACACAGTTCAGAGTGAGAATGTGTGTACAGTGCACAGTGCAGAGTGAGAATATTATTGGTGTGTGTACAGTGCAAAGTGCAGAGTGAGACTCTTATTCGTGTGTGTACAGTGCACAGTGCAGAATGAGACAGTGTGTACATTGCACAGTGCAGAGTGAGACTGTTATTGCTGTGTGGACAGTGCACAGTGCAGAATGAGTCTGTTACTGGTGTATGTACAGTGCACAGTGCAGAGTGAGACCGTGTGTACAGTGCACAATGCAGATTGAGACTGTGTGTACAGTGCACAGTGCAGAGTGAGACTGTGTTTACAGTGCAGAGTGCAGAGTGGGACTGTTATTGGTGTGTGTACAGTGCACAGGGCAGAGTGAATCTTTGTGTACCGTGCACGGTTCAGAGTGAGACTGTTATTGGTGTTTTTACAGTGCACAGTGCAAATTGAGTCTGTTATTGGTGTGCTTACACTGCACAGTGTAGAGTGAGAGAGTGTGTACCGTGCGAAATGCAGAGTGAGACTGTTATTGGTGTGTGTACAGTGCAAAGTGCATAGTGAGACTGCACTGTACTCTGTACACACACTAATAACTGTAAGTCCAACTACTTATGATATAACCTGCTCGTTCTTAATTCCCTTAAACGCTCCAACATATAACCAAATTTATCCAATACTTAATTACTTACTTACTTACTGCATGGTGCAGAGCCCTTCTTGAGAAGCTAACTGGTTTGCAGATATTCAAGAATTTCCCCTCATTTCACGGAACCCGAAGGTTCATTACCGCACTCACAAGCGTCCGCCACCTGTCCATCTCCATTACAGACTGGATAAATATGCAGCCACAGGACCGAACTGATTCATAACAACTTTTTTTACTAACTCTTTTAATAATTATAACATATCAAAGTACAACAATAAGCTCCCTGATGACGGTTTGTTAAACCAAAACATGTAGGAGCATTTTGATATAAATCTATACATGTGGGAGCATTTTAACCTAAATTTTAATGTAAGTTTTAACATTTTTCTAGAACAATCTGTTTGTGGATTGGGTTGGATAAATAAGACACCTGATCATGGATATACAAGGCGACATGGAGTTAAAGGTTTACTTATTATAGATTCCCCCGCCAGTGCCTTGATGCAAATTTTCTCAGTCATTCGGCCATTCTCTTGTTTAACTACGTCTGGTTTGCGACATAAAATAAGAAATGAGAATGGCGTGATGATTTGGACTGTGCAAAATCAGGGTATGACTTAATGTGTCATATTC
>Ga0131853_10020489_pt1 | contig 12006 bp, 7 predicted proteins | sample TergutLab28metaG_FD_92764 | JGI IMG/M metagenome (GOLD analysis project Ga0131853, IMG submission 92764) | Labiotermes labralis P1 segment gut microbial communities from Petit-Saut dam, French Guiana - Lab288 P1 (version 2) (version 2) | ecosystem: Host-associated > Arthropoda: Insects >...
AGTCAGCCTACACAACGCAACAAATAGTCGCAAGCTCCTGAAGATGAACGTATTAACGTCTGAAACATGTTGAGCAGTAGATAATAAAGCAAGTGTCATCTAGTTGGTCAACCTTTATTCAAACTTACGCCTATATTTCACTTATGTGTTTAATAACAAGAGGTTTAAAAAATATAAGAAACTGCATGAAGAATTGAAATCAAGCGGCAATTAAAAACTCCACACACGAATTTTCCCTCCATACACCTCAGTACCGGCAGTTCCTTAACAAGTCATATTCACTGAAATAATTTCGTTAAAACGCATGCGAACACGTATTTCATTTCAATCTGGTAGCCGTTAGTTTTGTAAAATAAATGAAGGCAATAAATTTTATGATTAAACCTTTTGCAACAGAGCAGGAGTTCGACATGTTGCATTCCGTGTGTCAATACTGAGAACAGATTTCTGTTGATGTTTTACTGACCGTGCATCTCAGTATATTTATCTCGGTATTTAACCAACTTGATGCACAAAATTTTGTTTTACAGTAAGTTTATTTTATGCCTCTACATGTTTCGAGCACCATGTTCTCATTATCAGGAGGTCAAAATTGTATTATACAGTCTCTGGTATCATCACACCTATAGGTGTAAGTCAAGTTGATTAAATACTAAGATAGATTTCTGTTGCTCACAACAAAATTAATAAAATACATACTCTGACTTAAAATTAAAGGAATAATGTAACATGCGACAGAACAGTGCAAGCTGGGTGATGACACGCGGCCAGTAGAGTATAAATAACGCAGCAGACAGAAGATAATACCCAATAAATTATGGAAATATGTGCGTGCATATTTTATATCGGTGCAGAATCTGTAACGGTTTAGCACGCAGAGATGGCGGAATCATTACGTTAGGAATGTCAACAACTCTTAAAACATTCCAGCAGAGTATACTGCTACAATCCGAGAGAAAGGGGAGCAGATGCGGGTAGGGTCAAATTTATAACGCCCACATTCCACTCCTCTACCCCACAGGCAGGCCTGCGGGCGCTAGGGCGCAAGAGAAACAAAACCAGAGGGCACAAGAAGGAAAGTGAGATGGAATAAATTACGAGACTAGGAAAAGTTACGAAGTTCTGCCGTGGTGTTGGAATGTAGTGAATAAGCACCGTGCATCCAGTTAACTGTTTGCAAGGGAAGGTAATATATGTAGTTAATGTACAAATTTATTTTTAAAAAAAAGAGCAAAAGCTAAAAATATTTAATTTATATCTTTCAGAAACTGGTATAGCTTAGACGTTTCCGTACTTGAGTAGCCTACACAAGGGTATCGTTCAATCTGATTAAGCTTAGTGAGCTCCAAAAGGTAAAATATATGATGCAAGTTATTTCTACAGATGTGAAAAATTATCTAGGAGCTGAAAAGTTTCAACCGATCTGAACCCAATAACGCATGTTGTCCAAACTTACAAATTTAAAATGTGATGAAATCATTAACGGAATGACGAACAGTCTTGGCTGCAGACACATCTAAATTAAATATTCAGAAAGGTAATGACTTCTTTTTTTTTTCGAAAAGCTTGAATGCCGGGATTTTCGTAATGTTACGTATGACGTATGTACGACGGAGGTTTCTTTTGTCAAGGGCAAGTTGAACAAGTGTTTCAAGTCAGAACTCACAGCTCAGCCCGTTACTGCAGGTGTTTCTCCCATACATTTACATTCACAACTTTGTTTTACCCCAAAGTTCAGTTTATTTCAAATAGCCCCAAAGTATATCGCACGTTGCCATGTTCGTAACGGTTCAAAATAAACAATTTTTTCGCGGGCATATTGTGTATATGTGTCCAAGTTTTATATTCGGTTCAAATTTTACATCCCCGGCCCCAGTGCTTCATTAGTTACCACTATTAGACCACAAACAAACGAAAATATTCGCACGTCAATCAACTCCTTGTGATTTCTTAAAAAAAAATTCAACCTAAAAATTATGTTTTATTTTCCAAGTAGCATTTTATATAAAACAAGCAGCACCACCGTTGCAGCCACTTCACAACTTCGCACTCCGCCATGTTGCTAAAGAAGTCCAGAACCGTTCCCCGGCTGCGTGACAGCATGACGAAATTGTAAATGGCGGGTCCGAACTGACACATACGACAATCGATCCATTTGTAGAGAGACGAATACTTCCATTTATTGAAGGCATAAGTCCTTTACATACAAAGGTCATGTTCAATTCTTCTGGGTCCTCCAAGTGTGATGAAACTTCGAAGTTATTGTACGGATATCGATTCAATGAGATGTAATGTGAAAACTCAACATTTTTAAAAGCAAATACTATTCTTTTGTACCTGGCAAATATAAAAACTGCTTTACATAACGCCAAAACTGACACATATTTTGTTTACAAGTTTCAACCTGCAAGAAAATGTGTGTCAGCATAATATATTTAAATATTCAATCAATAAAAACAACCGTAATTTAAAAATTTGTAACGAAATATAAAATTTTACAAAAATAAAAGGAAAATGCCTCTTGATTCTGCAGGGCGAACACCTTTACAGGAATAGACTATTTTTTAGTACAACGGTACAAGGACTAGATATCAGAAGTTCTTTTCGAGAAGGTGCCGATTGTTTGTTTCCACCGGGGCAACACAGAAACATCGACAGACAACCTTTATATTTCCGCAACACCGTCTCCCACGAGGTGGCGTACCTTGTTACGCGCCGTGCCAATTCACCGTACATCCCCGGTTAAAATGAATTTGTGTTCCTGCACCGAAAAAAGCGGAAGTAATGTTAGTGAGAACGACAGAAAACTCGAAAAGTGGGAACGAACAAACAACACATTCGCATGAAAGAAACAAGGAATTTTTTAAAAGTGAAAAATGGAAATTTTTAAGGCGCGGTGAACGAGCCTGTGTTCTGGAATTCTAGGGAATATGAACAATGAGTATTTTGAAAAGTGAAAAATTTAAGTTTTTAAGACGCGGAGAGCCTGTGTCCTGGAATTCTAGGAAATATGAACAATGAGTATTTAACGCTTCTGGAAACAGTTAATGGAAAAAAGCATTCGTATATGGGTTCGCTAAAATTAACACAATGACAGTACTTAAGAAAGTGACAATATGTAGCCCGGTAGAATTGCTCCGAAGTTTCGCAGCAACTAATTGCTTGTATTGTCAGTTATATTCTGAGCCACGGCGATTTGCATGTCCTCGCGCGCATATATACATTAATGTTAGTAAAGACTCTTTGGCACTTACTGTCCAGAACGTGCAAGAATAATTCGTGTCTATAGGAAAGTCGTAAAAACATGACAAGAACTTAACTATTAGTGTCTCAGCGGAACTTCAATCAAGTTGATGCCGCGTTCTTGAAAGTAAATTGCACACAACAGCAAAAATGATTAAAAGCATGAAAGGCTTCATCTAGGAACGATGAAAAGTGCAATTTCACTCTTCCGGAGGGAAAAGGTAAGGAGTAAACGTGAAGCTGTGTTTAGGCAAAATATTTTTAAGGACGTTCGAAAATTAATAATATCCAGTCTCTTCGCGTTCGAAAACCAAAGACATGCCAAACCTGTAACCAACTCTTTAATACGGCTCTAACCGATATCTACTAACAACATGATAGAAAATGTCCTCTTCAATAAACAAATAATTGAATTTTTTTTCGAAGAGTTGAGATCAAAATTGGAGAAAATATTTATAGAAACAAAGAAGTTGTATTTTGTACTTCAAGAGAAACCTACAGTGCACACTTGTTTGCACTATTGCTTAATTACATATCTTTGTCCATCGCATCTTGATCTACCTATATTGTCTCCGATAAGATAAATATTTTCGCGCTGAATAAACCATTCTAGTTTGTGAAACTCATAGCTGGGAAATAAACACTGTAACTCACAAATATATACTATACGTCAGTCAATAACACAAATTTTATTTTATATAAAATGGCATATATGTCAGGGCGACATGTTTCGACCTAGTCGGTCATCCTCAGGCCTTCCAAGAAAACAGATCCAAGAGTTGTTTACTTTATCTGCACTGTGGGATATATATAAAGAAAAGCGGTCTTTTATAGACAGTTGGTTCTTAATGTGCTACCTTTTTAACATCTTACCTTGCTTGAAGAATATTTAAAACTAAAATAACAAAAGTTTTTATATTATCTTTCACACAGTGATTGTAGCATACTGCCATATCAGATAACAGTAAGTTAAAACCGTCATATAACAAGTTCAATTTATATAACCTACACACTTTTTTTTATCTCAGTAATTAACCAACTTGATGCACAACATTTTTGTTTTACAGTAAGTTTTATTTCATGCCTCTACATGTTTCGAGCACACATGTGCTCATCATCAGGAGGTCAAAATTGTATTATGCAGTATCTGGTATCATCACACCTATAGGTGGCCGTCTCGTGCACAAGACGTTTGATTATACCAGAGGCTGTGTAATGCAAATTTGACCTCCTGATGATGAGCACATGTGCTCGAAACATGTAGAGGCATGAAATAAACTTATTGTAAAACAAAAAGTTTGTGTACCAAGTTGGTTAATTACTGAGATAAATATACTGAGATGCACGGTCAGCAAAACGCCAAAAAAAAACTATAAACTTTTGCTTCTGCAACTGAAACTTGTGAGCACTTGGGATCCCACAATGCGGATAAACTAAACAATTCTTAGATCTGTTTTCTTGGAGGGCCTGAGGATGACCGACTAGGTCGAAACATGTCGCCCTGATACATATACCATTATATATAAAATAAAAGTTGTGTTATTGACTGACGTATGGTATTTATTGTATGTTATAACACTTCGGGATGGAAAACTTCAAACACTGTAATTTATAAATTATAGAACGCGGTGTGTTTACACTATCACTTCGGTCCTCCTGACTGAATACATTCGCGTGGTTAGATTAAGGGCTGTTCTGACTGGTGCGAGAAAGAACCAAGCGATATTAGTCCTTCGGGAAGAGAAACTTTCGTCCTAACAATTCCATTCATATATTTTCCGGTTTTGTTCTTTTCACTGATTCATTGCTCACAAGAGTCTCCTTTCAGCTGATACCAGAATAAGAGAACAATCCGACTCTTTCTTGTACCGGGATTTCAATTGTTCTCAAGTAGGTCCCCAATTCTGATCCATCACTTTTTTTGTTCAGAGATTCTTCAAAGTTTAAAGTGCATTTTGCTACCTACTTGAAGTTTCTTACTTATGTGACCTGTGTAAGCGAAACTTATCTGAATTTGCGACACTATATAGAGGCACACATAATAGCAGTAAGCAAAAAACAGGATTAATGAAGTAAATATCACTTGAACAGAATCTGCATTAGAAATGTAGCGCCCACTAATATCAGAAATATGATTCACCAGCCTCATTCTCAATCCACAGGAGCTGGAGGGCTCAGAAACAAACGAGTTTTGGATTCAAGCTTCCATAAGATCAGAGGAGCAGGGGAAAAACTCGTTGCTTAAATGGAATTGGGATCTCCCTTTGAAGTTTCCTTTGGTTCGTCTTCTTCGTTTCGAAGATGGAGATAGTATCTTCTCTCGAAAAGACGATAAAAAGATAAAAAAAAGCTGAACGATTTCCTGCACCACAATACCACAACCTCACTTACAAATTTCACTTTAGAGTCATACCATAATTTGTAGTTCAATGGTAGGGAATTGCTATCGACCGTTTCGAAATATCGTTCCAGAAGTTTATATGAAATAGTAAATACAACTTTAATAATATCATTTTTAATGTCTTCGCCTTTTTTATTTGAGTCTCATTGTTTAATACAAACGTTTTATACCCGTTTCTTGACACGTATTTAAATGTTATCACTTGTGAAATGTTTACAACAATAGTCATTATTGTAGCACAAAGCAATCTGGAAATGTACATGTGTGTATGATCTGTTATCAGTCATGCACAAGTATCTTTATATTCATGAGACAAACGTCTTGGTACATTCCAGCAAAGCGATGAAAAAATTGCGTTCAAATGCTGTGCTGAAGTCTGACAGTTTTTCAACAATTTCGCTGGAGATGTCTCTTTCTTCTAGGAGATCAATGAGCAAGTCATGAAGGAACTCATCTAAAACATCACCAGCAACATGTCTTGTCACTCCATTCTTCATTAAATATATTGATTTTATCAATCCCAAAAATGGAATTGTATTTATCAGAGTGTTTCTTGTTATCACTTGGCAAGAAGAAGCAAGTAAAATTTAATGTTTAGTCATCACACAGGTGAAGGTCTACGCCACAGGAAGGTTTAGACTTCAACTCAGCAACATCTTGATTTATCCAAGTTTGGGTTCAACTCTGGTTCAGCTTCAGCAGCAGTATCAACTAAATGGTTCAAACTCAAGATAACAACGATTGTTTCATTTCCTGACTTCTTCGTCAATGTCTCTACAAACCTACCCAATTTAACATAAAAACTATCAATCTTACAAAGAATTGGTTTTATCTTCTGTGCCTTAAATTCAGCTTCAATCTCTTCGGACAAAAACTGAACCACCAATTGTTCACTTTTAGTATTGTTCATAAGTTGGCCGCCACAACCACAACTACACAGGATGGTTGGAGTTATGATTTTTAAGTTACAGGCTTTACTATCTTCGGAAGTGGGTGAACATGTGTGCCGCAGATTTCTTGAGAATAGGTGTACAGTTCTAGTCACGATATTTACAGAGAGCAATGCTTGTTTCTGTAGATTAGTAATATTTTTAAATAATAAAAATCTCAGAGCAACCTTCATCATTTAATTCATTTTTTTTAAATCAACCTCCTACAACCAGACCTAACTGCCTACCGAATCTAGACGAAAATCTTGCACAGAGCTAACTGGCCCTGAGAGAGCACACAAACACGGTACCTAACAAAAGTACACACTTGGCTGTTAAAGATGGGCCTACCCGTTTACTGCACACATCAATGCAGTTTCACATATCCTCGTTAGAATTTGCTAACAGTCTGACCACTATATTCATGTAAACTTAGAGTTCCATGAACACAGTTCCAAAATGTATGTGTTATGTGCATTAGCACATTCGTTCGTCGAATGCACATATTACTAGAGTCGCTCAAATAGAACATTATTACTAAACGCCAATGTCCACAATTGTAGGGGGAAACGGTGCTGTGAATTCAACAGAGCATTTAGACATGAAGCGTTTTGGGGTCACACAGTATCTTATGTTGTTTGTTCACGAAACAAACACTTGTGTGTAAAATAATACACACGTGTGTCGTACGCAGGAATTTTAAAACAAATTACAGACTAAATAATAAGCAAATGAGCTTTAAACTCTAGACTATATTTTTCCAAACATTACTGGTTACGTAAGTGATTAAGAGGTTCCTGCCTCTGTAAAACACCTCACTTAACTTAAAATGTAGGTAGTTTCTTGGAAAACATATAGTCACCCTTCTTGAGTGACTTCAGTAAAAGAAGAGCCCCTGAAAATTTAAAAAAGTTTTTCATATGACATCGGTCAGTGACCACACAAAAAATATGAACCTAAAAAATGCGTACTATGATCACAGAACATAGATGACAGTCCGAAATATTGGACATAGCCACTAAAATATAGCTGTAAAGTCTACAAAAAAATTATGGATGAATATAAGGAAATATATGTCTGAAAGCTGAATAAATACATCGTACGTACGAATCACTTGCACCCTCACTCTCTACAAAACCTCTATACAAATCTATAGGTTCCATCAGGTAGAAACACGTATAGTAGACAATAAGGGAAAAGTAGAGCACTTGCCTGACCAGTGACATGTGCTTTTAACATAAAACGCACCTCATTCTTCAATGATATGCATCAACGTGTGTGTAAAATATGGTACAAATGAACAACCTGGACAGGGAGAAAACTTCAGAATAAAACAAAATGTAAAATAAAAATCACCTAGACCACCAAACTGTGTGCTACTACAGAGGACAGGACTACTGCCTCAATTGACAGTAAATTCTTAAAGTCTCATGTTGGTAACTATTCCTTCTAGAGGATTCTTATAATAAAACAAACTAGATGCACTAATTCCTCAGATTTATTTTTGGAATAATACTGTACATGTTTCGGACAGTTCCTCTGTCCATCATCAGGGGTTTTTCTCTGTACACACACACAGTGGTATCTGTCATACAGGTTTGCTGACAGCTTGCGAGCTGGATCAGGACGGAACCGGTTCCGTCCTTATCCTGCTCGCAAGCTGTCAGCAAACTGTATGACTGATACCATTGTGTGTGTGTACAGTGAAAAACCCCTGATGATGGACAGAGGAACTGTCCGAAACATGTACAGTATTATTCCCAAAACAAATCTGAGGAATTAGTACATCTAGTTGGTTTTATTATGAGAATTTATCACGATGCACAGTAACCTGAACGTCAAGTCCTTCTAGAGTATTTTATCTTTATGGATTTCATTTTTCTTTTCAGATTTTTTGCGCGTCCACAGCGTTTGCGTGCGCCATTTCCCACACCAATTATAAATTTTATGTCTTGGACAGAGGAATTCAATTAAGCGACTTAAAATAAAACTCGAGAGGGTAGACGAATTGCGACCAATATCTGTAAAAGTAACTGAGATAAAATTAGCATTGGCAATGAGAGAAACTTCGACAGTTCGGTGTCTTGTGACGTTCGCTTTTAATAAGACAACAGTGTCACATCACAATAGCCACACATAGAATTAGTCATGCTTGTACCTCGTGTTTCTGTATTACTTCTGAGGCAATGACAAGGATCTGCTAGACTATACTTTAACCCTTTATCTGCTGACGTGGAGAATATGGTGAGCTCCGAATAAGGCTAGCAAAGGGCAGATGGGATTTAACTCGGGGTTTAAAGGGTTAACAGAAGAATGAACTCAAGCTTCTGACGAAATGTCATTGTCAGTCACTAATGTAACTAAATCCAGGCAGAAGATTACTTCTCGCGAAGCAGATCGTCCAGAAACGCACTAATTTTATAGAAACCAAACGTACATTACTGTTTCCTTAACGGCCAGCCACTTATCCCTCTCCAGAGCCAGAAAAATCCAGCCCACGTCATCCCACTCTATTTCTTGAGATTCATTCTAATATTATCTTCCCACTTACACCTAGTTGTTTCAAGTGGCCTATTACTTTCTCGTATTTCAATGGCTCGTTCAGCATATTGTTAAGTGTCTTTTAATTCTGTAAACTCGTTTTACATTTTAAGAATAAAAACGATTTTGTAATATCTGCGCTGATTTTGTGTCTGTTCTGGTGTTTAGAGTGTTCATGACTGCGTGTGTGTTTACGTTAGTAGTTATGTCTACCCCTCCTCCATTCGACTTTTAAACGGTGCTCCTGATTTTCGTTCTTGAAGTAAAGATAAATGCAATATCATAATTTTATTTTCTCGCGGTCATTTGGTACCGTTGAGCTTACGAGTTCAGAGCGAGACAACTGTCATTTAATGATGTACGGTAAAAAGTCTACTGCACAAACCAACAACATGGACAGTATATGGAAACTGTCTTCAGAGTTCAGTTGACAGCCATGACTAATGAACGACTGGAGCCAGGAATGTGAACTTTTGTGTGAATATTGACAATACGTATGACATTTTTTGTGTAGCGGGTAGGTCTCCCTGGTGATGGTCTGCCACCGAAACATGGAAGATTCAGACAAAAATAAATGGTACACAGAATTCATGTGTTCGTTGATGGTGTTATATAATAATATACTTGTAGGAAACTCCGTTTTAAGTCAATAACTGTAAATATGTAAACAATTGATTTCATAAAATCTTTAACTCAGGCATAACATGTACTTAAATATTACAACAAATGCTTCCAAAACAACAACAACAACAGCAATAACTACTACTACTACTACTACTACCACCACCACCACCACCACCACCACCACCACCACCACCACTACTACTACTACTACTACTACTACTAGTGCTAGTACTACTATCATCACCACCACCACTAATACTACCACCCCACAGTAATAATAATCTCTAACTATATATAAGTAAGAATAATAACAATTTCAGTCGCAAGCACAACAAACATAAATCAAGTCGCTAGATCGGAAGTTATACTGTATATTACTGCTTGGTCACAAATTAAAATAAACTATGAGAAACAAACAACTTGAAAGCTGCTGGAATGTATGTCTATGAAATAAGACAATATGCATTACCTAAATTGCCTAGAATATTTTATTCATGCATGTCATTGTACACAAAGCGTTAATTCCATACTCAGTAATATTTTAAACACTGGTACTCTTAATTGCTAACAACTGTCTTGTTAGACGTAGTATCAACAGAGGGCTGTAAAACAAGTGCATGAGATCATTATAATACAATATGCTATGCAGTGGTCGCCACGGCTGGCAGGCACTCTGTCCTTGTGATGCAGCATAACATTCACATGACAGTTCTGACGGCCCTCGATTTTAACACAAGTTTCGGCAGTGCGTTTTTTCCTTACTTCAAAGTAACGAAATGTCTAGCCAGTAAACGCTTCTGGCTTCAAACAACCGCAGACTCTGAAAATGCGTCTCTAATTTACGTAAACTTCACTCGCTGGTCTCTGTCACAAATGAACAATAGAAACCCACTAGTCACACTTCAATCAGAAAAACACGCAAACCATCCAAAAGAGAGTTCAGACTCAAGAGGCGCTAACGCGTCCCGAAAATCACATGACACCAAGTCCACGGACCGTAATAGGCAGTAAACTAATTTTGAATTCTAGCGTTGGATGGTCTGGTGCTGCTCATAGGGTTTGAGCTGCGTTAGGTTTCATTTAATTCTAGCCCATTTGGAAACGACAAAGATCCATGGCTTTCTCTAATGTTTACTTTATATCTTTTATCTATGCATTTATAGTTCAGTGTTTCTTTGGTGTGATATTTTAAGATAATGGCTTAAATTTCCAGTGTCAAGAAATCCACACATCCAAAGTCAAAGATATCTAAAATATATTAAATGTCACCAGCTACATAAAAACATACATTTCTAACAATGTCTGAGATGGGCTTCAAATGACACAGGAAGCTCAAAGGGCACCTCAGCAGGTCCCTCTTTTAAAATAATTTTAAGGAGCCAAAAATGATCCAGTGGCGGTTATGTATAAGCTAGAAAGAAGAGAAGAACGAATTGAACGCATGGAAATGGACCTCATTCAGACAGGAACTGAATAATGCTCATACTTCATGAATCATGCTTCGAAAGTACATTGATAACGATGAACTCTGATACTATCGATCATCAAATGATCCTCATTCTTTTAAAAATATCCATACCCCTGTCATCATGAAAGGTTGATTCCGTTTGAGAGAATGGCATAGAAATAGATGACGTAAAACTTCTGGTATCACAAATACTTCACAGAGACTGAATTCGACTGCAGAAGAATGCAATATGAATTTAACAAAGGCGTTTCCTTTGAGGTGATAAGCTCTTCATGTAAAAATATAAGACAATGAAGAAGTGCTGCCTTTCACAGTTACTTGTTACTTGTCCCATGCGTCGAGAAGAAAACATTTTATACAATGCTTGAGGAATAAGTAGACAACAAAAGAACCAATATCTACTGCTAATGAATTTATTACAAGAAAAAATAAGTCTTTATGTAGCTCTTCCGTTACATTCTTCCAAGTCGTAATGCAATGTAATAAATCATTAAGATTCAAAACTGTCTAAAAGAAACCGAAATTGTCTTTTGTCGCTCCCGTAGAAGAATGTATATTACTTTCTTCCTTCCTTTTCTTTCTTTCTTTTTTTCTTACCCTAACTTCTTCAACCTACTTGTTCTAGGTATGGGGGTGGGGTTATTGTTGCGCTTGACCATACTCAGTGACACACACACACCACACACACACACCACACACACACACACACCACACACACACACACACACCACACACACACACCACACACACACACACACACACACCACACACACACACCACACACACACACACCACACACA
>Ga0131853_10020492_pt1 | contig 12006 bp, 13 predicted proteins | sample TergutLab28metaG_FD_92764 | JGI IMG/M metagenome (GOLD analysis project Ga0131853, IMG submission 92764) | Labiotermes labralis P1 segment gut microbial communities from Petit-Saut dam, French Guiana - Lab288 P1 (version 2) (version 2) | ecosystem: Host-associated > Arthropoda: Insects >...
AACCAGCTGCAATTGTAGCCCAATTTGTTGCCGTACCAATGCGTGTCGGAACAAGAGTGTTTCCAGTTGAGATTCCTAGACCTGTCCTTCCATATGTATTAATTCCCCAAGCCCATAGCTGACCACATGCTGTTATCGCAAGAGAATGTTCGAAACCAGCAGAGATATTCGCAAATTCAATCGTATTTGGCGGAAGCAAACTTTGGTAAAAATCATCATCGAAATCAATAGGATTAGATGTTGGTGTGTTGTCAAATGGTGTTGGTGAAAATTCAAACCTAGTATTAAAATCATTTCGTGCTGCTGCCACTGCTTCCCAACTCACGAGTGCATTTGTGGCTCTTAATGTTTTAATTTCAAAAAAGACATCTACTGTAGCGTACATAGCAATCCTGTAATATCCGATTGCATCACCACGACTTACTGTAAAGCTCATTGTTTCATGGTTTGCAACCGTTTGTGCTGTCGAAACATTTGTTGATAATGAACGCGTTTGGCTAAATCCTTCGGTCACTGAGAAACTTTCTGATGCACTTATCTTAAGTGCAGATGGGCCTACTTGCACCGACCCAGTAAATGTTAATGTTTCGCTAACAGAAACAGTTTGAGATACAACTTCTTGAAATGAATTTGTTATTGTGCTTGAATTTATTGTTGTGCGACTTGATGTAAAAGACCCTTGACCATTAAAATGAACTTGCGAGACAACATTCCCAACGAAAGCATTTTGTATTGTTCCAACATCAATTAAAAACCAGTTATGAATATCATCAGTATGTGAATCAATGACTATTGGATTCTGCCCTATCGAAGTAGGTGTTGCGATAGGACGAATTGCACCAGTTTGCAAAGGTAACCCTCCAACTTCATCGCTATCTTGTATAAGCCATATTGTTATACCGATTGCTATCGGCACTAACAAAACACCAATGATTATTGATGCCAATATTATTTTTGAATTTGTTGAAAGATTTCTCATTAAATATACCTCACACTATTTATAATATATTCTATTCTCATTTTACCTGTCAAATGATTTAACTTCAATCAGTACTCTCAACTTCTGCACTTTGCCCTTTTTGAAACTTAACCACATAATTCACACCCGAAATGATCGTCAATGCCAATGCCACTATCATTGTACTCCATGCGGTGTATCTTATTAGGTCTAGGAATAAACCTTCTTCGATTAAGTAGTTCGAGATACGTCCGACGTTTGCGGCGTATAGCATGAATAATGATAGCGCGATGAACATGAAGATTGATTTTGCTTTGGCGACCTTGTCCGCGCCTATTACAATGCCCTTGTTCAAGGCAAGTTGGCGGATGATTGCGATGATTGTGTCGCGGGCGACGGGGATGAAGATGATGAATATTGCCACCCATGATGGTAAGAACCCCGATTGTGCGCTAATTAGAAATGGGTCGGTTACGATTAACGCAACACCGGTTAAAACCAATAATTTGTCGGCGATTGGGTCGAATAATTTGCCCGTGTCGGAAACTTGGTCAAATTTGCGTGCAATCCACCCGTCAAGATAGTCTGTAGCCGCCGCGATGATGAATAGGATTAGGGCAACAATCTTCCCCCAATAAAAGAAGAAGTCCGAATTATAAAATTCGTTCGCGCCGATGTAAAAGAACATAATGAGTGGAATTAATGCAAGACGAATAAAGGTGATTTTGGTCGCGAGGGTTGCGCCCGTCCACCATGAGAAGTAATTTCTTTTTGGGGTTGTTGTTTCGTTTGTTTCAACTTCTGAAGTTTCTTGGTTTTCTATTTTTTCGTTCATGTGGTTATATTATCACAATTATAGTAACAATTCAAACAATTTTATCGGTAAAAAAGGCAACTTCGTTGCGTTGCTGACGCACGCTTTTATGCCTTTTTTGGGAATTAATGAACCGACATATCGAAAAATCGAAGACGATTTTTCCTAGTCCATAAAAAATGCACCTTGCGGTGCGTTCTTGGGAACGCACTCATGCATTTTTTGGGAATTAAGGATTATTCTTTATGGAAAAATCTGGCGATTTTTCTTAGTCCATAAAAAAGTCATAAGCTTTGCGAGGAGTCCGCTCTGCACGGTTCTTTTAGGGGAAACCACCCAAAGCGAGGCGACGTGGCAGTCTAGGAAAAAAAGATTGGTGGAACAACCGAATTGACACGTCGAACGCTAGTTTCAGATGTTCCCTTAAGTTTGTTGGTCTCTGGCGGTTCTACTCGCAAAGCTTGTGCCGTGTTTGTTTGGCGATGATGGGTTGGGGGGTCATAGAGTCTTCTTTTCCACCACATCAACTTGCAATGGCACATTTAATTCGACTACCTTTTCCATTTCTTCATGTATAAGTTTTTTCATAGCATCAACTTCATCGCCTACTACATCAAATACTAATTCATCGTGGATTTGTGCAATCATTAACGACTTCATATTATCTTTCTTCATGCGTCCATGAATTCGCACCATTGCTAACTTCATAATATCGGCGGCGCTGCCCTGCATTGGCATGTTCATTGCCGCCCTTGTCGCGAAACCTACAACATTATGGTTGCTGCTCATGAGTTCTGGTAGATATCTTCTTCGTTTCATGATTGTTTTTGCATACCCCTTGGAAATAGCATTTTGCCCACAATCGTCTAGAAATTTTTTAATTTTTGGGAATTCGGCAAAATATCTTTCTATAAAGCGCGAAGCCTCCGCCGTGCTTGTTCCGATACTTTGACTTAAACCGAATGCCGAAATGCCGTATACTATGCCGAAATTCACCGCCTTGGATACGCGTCGCATGTCCGCCGTTACTTCGCCACATTCTGTGACATCGAAAATTTTGCATGCCGTTTCGGTGTGAATATCACGCCCGTTGTTGAATGCGTTAATCATACTTTCATCACCTGACAAATGTGCCAAGATGCGAAGTTCAATTTGCGAATAATCTGCACACAACAAACAACCGTCATCGTAACGAGTAATAAACAACGAACGAATTTTTGCCGCCTCTTTTGACCGCTGCGGGATATTTTGCAGATTAGGTTCACTCGACGATAATCGACCGGTTACCGTTGCGGTATTATGAAAAGTCGTGTGTACGAAACCTTTGGAATCAATTAAATTTTTATAACCATTAATATAAGTTGAAAGAAGTTTGCTGATTTTTCTGTAACGCAAAACTAAGTTTACTATTGGATGCTTTCCGCTTAATTTATTCAACACATCTTCATTCGTCGAATATCCTGTTTTAGTTTTTGTTGCGGTTTCAAGACCTAACTTTTTGAATAAGATGTCACTCAAAACCTTTGGTGAATTGATATTGAAACGTTCGCCCGCTACTTCAAAAATTTGTTCGGATACGGTGTGAATTTCCGATGAAAATTCTTCTGCTACCTTTTCTAAGGCCTCTGTGTCGATTTTGGCACCATTTTTTTCAATATTACATAAAATATCAATCAAAGGTAATTCAATAGTCCTATAGAGTTCCAATAACGATGCGGATTCCAATTTTTGAATTAAATTTAAATCAAAAACCGGTGCAATTTTTAAACTTGAAGCAACCTTAAACGACGTAAAAATTTCCCCAATGTCCCTAATATTAGTTTGGGAAGTCAATAGATGATGGGCAAGTTTCACATCTGTATCAACATTATTCAAGATAATATTTTTTTCGTTCAAGAATGTTTTGAATACCTTTGCATCAAATACTATTTTAGAAACATCGCTTTCAATTAATTGTTTTAACATTTCATATACATCATCTATATCTAAACAAACATCCAACAAAGTTTGACGGAATGGTATATGATATTCTGTGGCGGAATCGGTTGCAACATAAAACCCATTTAAATCATAATGAAGTGCTACCAATTTTTTTGACAACAAATCTTCAGACAATGTTTCAAGTTCTTGCGATGATCTAATGATTGTCGCTTTTATATTCTTAAAACTATTGGCAAGTTCGGTTTGTTTATTTGCAACACCATCTTCCCAGAGATTTTTTCTATTAAGCAAACTTTTAAACCCACGTTCTAAAAATGCACTGTATACATCAAAACCAAGAGGAAAATTAATTTTACAATCGCACACCGCACACTCTATCGGAACATTTGTGTCTATAGTCGCTAATGTTTTACTCATGAAAACATTGTTTTGGCTATTCAAAAGTTTGGTTCGTACCGATTCCTTAACCATGTGCAGATTTTCGTATAAATTCTCAATCGATCCGAATTCTTGAATAAGTGATAAGGCCGTTTTCTCCCCTATGCCCATTGCGCCGGGAATATTATCCGATGTATCACCCATTAATGCTTTTACTTCTATGAATTGTATTGGCGCAATTTTAAATTCGTCAATTACCCTGTCGTTCGTCCATATATCCAAGTTAGTTACACCGGTTTTTGTGAGATACAAATGTGCGGTATCACTAACCAATTGGAATGCGTCCTTGTCTGCCGTTAAAATTATTGTTTGGCTTCCACACTTTGACATTGTGCCGATGATATCATCTGCCTCAAAATTTTCTTTTTCGAGAATTTTGATTCCCATGATTTGAAGCAAATTTTTTACATCTTTTAATTGTACAATCAAATCATCTGGTGTGGTTTTTCTGGTGGCTTTGTATTCTTTGTATAATTCATTACGAAAAGTTTTTCTTTTTACGTCAAATGCGACCGCGATATGTGTTGGTTTTATTTCATCAATACCACGAAACAACATGTTTAAAAATCCATAAGTAGCATTTGTCGGATTACCATTGTACGTCAAATGCGCACCGCCACCACCAAATGCATAATACGCACGATTAACAAGTGAATTTCCATCGATAAGTAAAAGTTTGTTCATATGATATTGTAACACGTAAAACGCGATTATTTAAAAGTAATATTATTTCACCCCAATGCTAGACTCCCTCTAGGGGGTCGTCGCTAAAGTTGAGCGGGGTTTCGCCCCGCACCCCCATTTTTTTCGTTTAAATAAAATTCTAAAGAAAACAAAAAACTCGCCACTTGGACGAGTTTTTCTAACTGATTTCTTCAAACTAGACACTACGTCTCCCCATTTTTAATAATAATCCCGAGAATGCACCGATAGCAATAGCAAACATTAATTCAAATAATATTCCAGTTGTAATTGAAAATTCGGTGTTAATTATGCTGAATATAAAGAATATTAAGATGGTATATATAATTCCAACGATTCCACCAATCAACCAACCACGTTTAGTAATATTGCGAAGAGCAATACGAACTGCGATAAATATTGAAATCACTTTAACGATTTGCATGATAATGTGGATGCCATAACTTCCCGTACCCATCCACCTTACAATCAATGCAAACATCAAAACCATCACCAGTGTTGCAACCACACCAAACAATACTCCACGCAAAATTGGTCGAATTTTAGAATTTTTTCTTTCTTTCATGGTAATAGGTATGCAAAGGCATAATACCTTATGACAGAAAAATACTTAACAAAGAAAAAGAGGCATTATGCCCCTCGGTTTAATAATTCTTCGCCTTCCTTATAGACAAGTCTTCCAATAGGACAATCTTTTGTGTTCTCGACGCTACAATTTTGATTTGCACCACAATTTGCCTTTAACATAATAGATGGTAATTGTCTGAAGCCCAGTTTTTGCACTGCATCACAACCATCATTAGGTTTTGGTAGTTCGTTTAAAGCATCTTCAAGACCTGCTTCTATAGATTTAGCGAGATTGTTTGATCCATGTAAAAAGTAACTTGGGTCTGTCATTACACTCATTTTTATAATTCCTTTCTGTTAAATTTCCCCAAATGTAACACTGCAAATACATAGTTAAAATTAACTCGCCTTAATGCTTACTTTTTTACGTGCATCTTTTGTTGTTGTAAAACAAACTGTACCGTTTTCCAAAGCAAAAAGTGTGTGGTCTCTTCCTATGCCAACATTGTCACCAGCAAGAAACTTCGTTCCACGTTGACGAATAATAATAGAACCCGCAGAAACAGGTTGCCCGTCTGAAGCCTTTACGCCCAAACGCTTTGCATTTGAATCACGACCGTTTTTTGAACTCCCACCACCTTTTTTGGTAGCGAAAAGTTGGATGTCAATTGAAAATCCGCGTTTGTCTTCCGGTTTTGGCTTGTTGCATCCACCGCAACCGCCGCATTTGTGTCCTAATATTTCTTTCATGTCTCAAATCTCCTCGATTTTTATGTTTTTTGGATATTGCTCGGCAATATTCCGAATTCCCGCTACCATTGTATCAAGAATCGCGCGAATGTCAAGTCTTTCATAATATTCCGTGATATTCACATTCAATAATCCATCTGACTTTTGGATGGTTGGATTGATTTTTGCCACTTCCAATAATCCCAAAGTTGCCGCTTGTGCTATCGCAGATATTGAAGCACATATTATATCTTTACCACGTTCGGCATAATTTGCATGACCCTTGATTTGAAAGCCCTGCACTTCATTATTATCGTTTCGTTCAATCTTAACGATAACCACTTACGCTACTTCCGTAATTTCGATTTTTGTGAACGGTTGACGGTGACCCATACGACGACGGTAGTTTTTCTTTGGCTTGTATTTGAAAATGTCCAACTTTTCGCCGCGACCGTGTTCGATTACTTTTGCCTTTACAGTAATTTTGTCGGTTGAAACTTCGCCGTTTTCACCAACCAACATGATTGGGTCCAACGTCACTACGTCATTTGGTTGTGCTTCCAACAATTCGACACGCAAAGTTGTGCCTTTTTCGACTTTGTACTGTTTTCCGCCTGTTTGAATAATTGCGTACATGATTTTTCTCCTAGTTATTATGCAATAATTCAAAATTATAGCATTGATTTGCGTGCGTGTCAAATGGTTATGTTAAGTTTTGGGAAGAAATTTACACACCGCCAATGATTGCGATTGCCCATTCTGGGATATTTAGCGCTTCGCCATTTACATATACTGCTGAAAACAAATTGTTAATACTCCTTATACAAGAGAGGTTTTAACCCAATCCGTCAAAATTGGTTTACTCTCTTCTGTTACAATAAACATGAAAGAATATCTGCAAAGATAATGTTTGTCGTTTTGTATAGAAAAAGCAAAGCCTTGGCATTTGCTGCTGCAATCTTTGCATCCTGGTGCTTTGTTTATTTCCATTGTCATAGATTTTGGTAAATTGTTAAAAGAAATGTTATTGTCAAAGTTTTGCGGATACATTCTAACAAACAACCCATTTTTACGAAACACGAAGTTTAATAAACTGCGTTTAGTTTTTGGATGTGCATATGAAACAACATATCCAGAAGCCTTGCTTTCCATTTTCATTTTGCATTTGGCATCAATAAAATACTTGTTCACTTGGATAGCAAAATCTTGATGTTGCGAATCTACTACTTGCAAAAAATCATTGAATTCCATTTTATTGTCCACCGTTTATATAAGAAGGAATCTTTGGTGATACTTTTTGTGGTTCTGGTTGTTGCATTTGTTGTGGTTGACCCGCTCCTTGCGGTCTTGTTAATGGTTGGGTTTGCATTCCGCCATTATCTACTATCTGTTGATTTTGGGCAGGTGGATTGTTGCGGTCATATCTTGTATGTGGGAAACCAGTTGCTATAATAATGACTTGAACCTCGTCATTGAATGTTGGGTCTATGTCGGCACCGAATATCATATTGCAACCTGGGTCAACGACTTGACGGACAAGGTTACCGCAATTTGATACTTCGTGAATGTCAAGGTCACGACCGCCCTTAATTGACATAATAATTTTTGTTGCACCATTGATTGAAGTTTCGAGCAAGGGACTTTGCACCGCATGACGAATAGCGGCGAGCAATCTGCCTTCACCTTTTGCACGGCCCACACCCATATGTGCAATTCCAGAATTACGCATGACGTTTTCAATGTCGGCAAAGTCAAGGTTAATGTACATAGGTGTCACGATAAGGTCGGTTAATCCCTGGATACCTTGACGTAAAACCTCATCAGCGATTGAAAATGCCTCTAACATTGTGGTTTTTTGTGGGGTTGAGTCAATCAACTTTTGGTTAGGAACAACAATAGTTGTATCGACAAATTTCGACAAATTTGAAATACCGATTTCGGCGTTAAGGATACGATGCGCGCCCTCAAATTCAAATGGCTTGGTCACAACTGCAATCGTTAAGATACCCATTTGTTTAGATATTTGTGCAATAATTGGTGCGGCACCCGTTCCCGTTCCACCACCCATACCAGCGGTAATGAATACAAGGTCTGCACCCTTTAAAATTTCTTCGATTTGGGTGCGGCTTTCTTCTGCCGCCTTTTGACCGATTTCTGGGTTACTCCCCGCACCTAAGCCGCGTGTTAATTTTTCACCAATTACTAGGGTGGTTTCTGCTTTGCACAATTTTAATACCTGTTTATCGGTATTGATTGACACAAATTCGCAACCGCGCACGCCCGCTTCAATCATACGGTTTACGGCATTATTACCGCCACCGCCGACACCAATAACCAAAATTTTACAAACCGGATTTATATAAGATTCCATAATATATAGTTTACCCAGAATTTTTGAATTTTGGCAAGTAAAATTTGGTCAAAAGAGTGTGGAATTGATAATATAATAAAAATATACCACATGCGGTGAGTTCTTTGGAATGCACTTATATATTATAAATAATGGAATTCATCCAAATTGCCCCTTAAAAATAATTCTTTAAAACCATCGAATGGGTCTTTGCCCTTGTGTAATACTTCGTACACGAATTTTGTGATTGGTATTTCTACTTCATATTTTTTTGATAATTCATAAATGGCTTTTGCGCTGGCTACACCTTCGGCTAATGGTAATCTTAATTCTTTTGCGACATCTTTAGACAGTTCATTTTTCTCTTTTATGTGTTTTATTACCGCTTCACCAAATCTGCGATTGTTGGAATTTCTTGAAAACAATGTTGCTTCAAAATCGCCGAGGTGGCTCAAACCATATGGTGTTAATTTTTTACCACCCATCGCCACTATTAAACGGGATACCTCAAACACACCTCTTGCCATTAATGCGCCTTTTAAACTTGATAAGTTTGCACCGTCCAATATACCCGCCACAATACCGAATACATTCTTTGCCGCGGCACCTACCTCGGCACCAATTATGTCGTTACCTGCGTATAATTTCATGGAAGAACTTTTGAATTTTTCCGCGATGTGGATTGCGGTTTTGCGATCTTCACTGTCGATTATCATAACACCTGGTTGTCCTTCCAAAAATTCTTGGATGTGTCCCGGCCCCAACCATACGGAAATTGTGGCATCTATTTTGCCTTTGTATTTGTCAAATTCTCGACGAAGGAGTTCACTTAAACGTTCTAATGTTGTGTCGTCTATGCCCTTCATACACAAAATAAATTTCTTATGGGAATGATTCTTCATCTCGGACAATGTCTTTGCTATGCGGGGCGCCAAATCACGCATACCTTGTGCCGAGATTACTATGATAATATAATCGGAAAAACACAGAACCTCCCGCAAGTCAGACGAACAATTAACATTTTCGGGCAATTCCCAAAAGTCGTTTTTTCGTATTGTGGACAATTGTTGGTACATAGGGTCATCACTTCTACCCCACATTAAGACGTTATGTTCAAGACGAACCGATTGATACCACGAATGAAAGGAAGCCCAACGTCCACAACCTAATACTGCTATATTTTTTTCTTTATTGTTAACCATGTCATTATGATATTATATACTATCAACTTCGGCAAACGATTAATTACAGATTAATTCCTTTATCTGGATTTAAATCCGAAGAAAAGGGTTGTGATCGCCAATCATAATGTACTGCGGCCCCTTGAATTTCGTATGGGTTCTGTGGTTCTTGCCCCGTGTTAAGGGTCATTGACAAATATGCTAAACGATTTATGTTTGAATTAATTTCATTAACATATGCATCGCGTGCTTCTTCAGTCAAATTATTGTCTTCCGATATCTCTTGGATTAATGCTGCTAAATTTTTTATGGCATCATTAACTTCTACAAAGTTTATATCTTTCATATAATGAATTTTAATTTATATGCCTGGTTTTGTCAATCCAATATGTGCATAGGCACCTTCTGTTGCTATCCTTCCTCTTGGTGTTTTTGCTATATATCCGAGTTGCAACAAAAACGGTTCAACAATGTCTTCGATTGTAACAACATCTTCCCCAGTCGTCGCAGCCAATGTCTCTATACCTACCGGACCACCATCGAATTTTTCAATGATTGCCTGTAATATTGTTTTATCGGTCCAATCTAATCCTAATTCATCAATTTGCAAAATTTCAAACGCCCGTTTGCATGCGCCCAATGTGATTGTAACCGAATTTGAAGATGGTTTTTTAACATCTTTACATAATATTTGGGCGTCTAATTCCCCGATTGCCGCGAAATCTCTCACACGTTTAAGAAGTCTGTTTGCTATCCTTGGTGTTCGTCTACTTCTTTCCCCCATGGCTTGCAATGCATTATCTTGTATTTCTATATTTAATATAGATGCACTGCGTGAAATTATCTTTGCTATTTCTTCTGTGGAATACATTTCTAATCTGTTTATTATGCCGAATCGGTCTCGAAGCGGCGAACTCATCCTTCCTGCCTTTGTTGTTGCGCCTATTAATGTGAAGGGTTCTAATCTGAGCGTCATTGTACGTGCGCTTGGACCTTTACCCAAAATCATGTCGAGTGTGAAATCTTCCATTGCGCCATATAAGATTTCTTCACATGGACGGGATAAACGGTGAATTTCGTCAATAAATAATACATCACCCTTTGTTAGATTTGTTAAAATCGCGGCAAGGTCTGCCGGAGATTCGATTGCTGGGCCGCTTGTTGTACGTATATTTGCACCCATTTCATTAGCAATGATATGTGCGAGGCTGGTTTTTCCGAGACCCGGTGGACCGTATAACAAAATATGGTCAAGCGGTTCACCCCTCACCAATGATGCGCGGATAAATACCTCTAACCCACTTTTAATTCGTTCTTGTCCGATATATTCGCCCAAATTTTGCGGTCTTAATTTGTTTTCATGTTCCACATCAAATAAAGTTTTATCTGTATTGAAAAATCTATCTTCCATTCTTTAACTACCCCTCTTTTGTAGGCACAATTTTATAATCTCTTCTGCCGATTTGTCCATTATATCAATTCCAGACATTAATTGGTCAACAATAGATTTGTTCATGCCGAGACCCATCAATGCGGTGATAGCATCCTGTACCTCACTTGATGATGTATTTTGTGCAACAATTTGGCCTTCCGTCATCCCGAAATTTTTCATTACCTTTGCACGTAAATCAAGTATCACTTTGTCCGCAATTTTTTGTGATACACCTTTAATCTTTGACAATGCCAAAGCATTTCTTGATGTAATCGCTTTTGATAAATTTTCCGTACCCACAGAAATCATTGCAAGCGCACTTTTGGTACCCACACCGCTTACAGATAATAGAAGTTTAAAAAAGTCTCTTTCACCTATTGAATGAAAACCATATAACGTATGCGCCGTTTCTTTGATGTCTAAATGAACGTATGCCGTTAATGGTTCACCAATTTTTATACAATCAACCAAAGATTGCGACCCATTTATAAGATACCCAATAGCACCAGTATTTAAAGTAATTTGCCCATCATCAACATGAGTAACAGATCCAATAATATAGTTATACATAAATTGAGTATATCAGTTAAACACAATACTGACAAATAAACTCAACTAGAAACAATCATGCACTCTGTTGTAAGTAATGTTGCGGCGGCACTTACGGCGTTTTTGATTACCTGCTTAACCACTTTTGTAGGATCGACAATGTTGGATTCAACCATATTACAAAATTTTTTACCAAGTGCATCGTAACCAAAATTTTTTGTATTCTGTTTGGTTAACTGGGTAATGATTTTATCAACATCCTCCCCCGAATTTTCTATAATTTTTTTCACAATAGAACCAAGGGCAAAATTTAATACCTTCGCGCCAATACTATTATTTAATTCC
>Ga0131853_10020494_pt1 | contig 12006 bp, 11 predicted proteins | sample TergutLab28metaG_FD_92764 | JGI IMG/M metagenome (GOLD analysis project Ga0131853, IMG submission 92764) | Labiotermes labralis P1 segment gut microbial communities from Petit-Saut dam, French Guiana - Lab288 P1 (version 2) (version 2) | ecosystem: Host-associated > Arthropoda: Insects >...
GGTAGGACAGAAACTTGGAGTGTCTCTCTCTCTGTTGATATGCTCCTTTCTGCCGTGTCTGTCTTGGTTGTTGCGCAGTCGAGTTCGGAAATCCCGGAGGGACTTATGAATAACCCTGTATATTGTCATACATCCACCATTTTTCCACAGCTAAAATGAGCGAGAAAGTAGATATTTCTACTCTGTGACCTACAAAGAGAAGTGCCAGCACTTACTTACACATTAAAACACACACAATTACTGACATTCTTATGAATGTCTGAAGAATGGAAAAGACTCTCATATTGAATACAAATTTAAAACTGCTTTAGTATGACCACTAGTAAATATAACTAAAAGCCATTCAGCTAATGGACATTCCATGCTAGATGCTGAGATAGAGACTGTCAATCACAACTATGTTGTAAGGTATACTATCGCATAGCTTTATCGTGACATGTCTCAACAAAGATATACAACAGGAATGGAAATGCGAGCAACAAGTAAGAAGGACTAATGATTTGTGCCAGAAGTCCTTGTTGTTACACATACATTCCATTCAAAATGGACAAAATGTGGTCTGGGACTTACCCCTCTCAAATAACGGCTATCTGTGCCACCTGGAAATATTGCAGGTTTCAATTCCAGCTCCCTAAAATACCCAAAACACAATCTCATACACTCTGGTCTGTACATCTCGTGAAGCATATGAACTACAAATAAACATAACATCGATCACAAACCTGTTTATATCATTATTTAATATATTATATACCACATGTTGCAACCTTTTATGACCATCATCACGTATATCAAATTAAAAAAAAAAACTCTGAGGAATGAATAACTGCTGCAGTAATTTAAGTGACAAAATATGATCTTATTCTATCACTGAAAATTAGTGTTGCAATTATTCCTTCCTCAGTATACTGTGATTTCATATACCTGATGGTGTCCACAAGGGCCAAAAAATGTAGTTTATAACACTTTAAATAACCATATAAACAGACTTGTTACCGATGGTATATTCCTTTATTTCCATTTTAAAAATTGACATTTTTGGGATGTTATTAAAGTGTGTTTTCATTTCGGTTCATCCCCCATTCCTGCATGAATGTGCGCATACCACGTGTAATAAATGAAGGAGACATGCTGGACATATCACAGGAGCATGGACAGCATTTCAAATAGGACATACTTATAAACAGTGCTATTGCAACTACTCTAATGAGCAGAACTGTCAGCCAAATATTTGTGAAGATGCAACCAAATATGCACTTATATCTTTAAGTAATTTTGGTAGAAAGTAAATCAATACAATACAAAACATCGATATTACATTTCTGAATAGGCAATTTAAAATAAATGTAATATCAGTCAAAAGAAAATTTATGTATTTACTGAAATTCAATACACTATATTAATACTGTGGGGATACAAAACAAAAGGGATCAAGCATGAAAAATAGCAGAAAAGCCTGAGGGTATAGATGAAGAACAGGAAAGAAGAGATGTAATTAACTGGAGACGGGAACACGCAATAATGAAAAAACAAAACAGCCTGTCCAAGAAGAAAACATGGAATTACTTTACAAGCGGAACAGATTATAGAACAGATGGCCCCAAAGCATATAGATTATGCAACAGTCTAAATAATAAACATAACACAATGCAGAGCCAACCCTGGAAGGTCAGCGACAAAGAAATTACGGATAAAACGGAAATGGTGAGCAAGTTCAACACCTTTTACCTTGCACAACACAAATTAGAACCAAACTGAAAGAAGAAAGAAAAGATACACAGAAGACAAAATGGTGCGAACAGAGGGGACGGCCATCTGGAAGACCTGTTCACAAAATTCACAATGGAGGAGTTAAAGGAAGCAATAAAAAACATTCGCAACAAGAAACAATCAGGACCTGACAAAATATTCCCAGAATTTATGAAAAACCTTGGTTCAAAAGCTACAGACACACTGCTCCTAGTATGTAACAAGTTCTACACAAGCAAAATGAGCCTTCCAGTAGATTGGACAAAAGCCATGATCATACCAATATTAAAGCCAGACAAACCAACATAAGAAATGGAATCACATAAACCAACCGCTCTTACCTCAAACCTCAAAAAAGTTTTTAAAAGAATAATATTAACAAACTAAAATGGTTCCTAGAAAGGCAGAATTTATTAGTCGAAGAACAAGATGGTTTTAGAAACAACATGTCAACATCAAATTCACTGATGAGATTTGTCCAGGATGTGAAACATGGATTTAACCAAAAAAAAGCACCCTTGCAGTATTCATAGAGTTTAAAGGTGCTTATGACATGGTATGGAGAAGCAAGTTAATGAGCAAGCTCAAGATGTACAGAGTGAGGGGAAACATGCTAAGGTGGTTTGGTAGGTTTCTAGCACAGAGATGGGTTAAAGTACAGTGGGATGAGGAAGAATCAAAGAATAAGCAATAAAAAATAGGCCTTCCACAGACAGTTGTCTCTAGCACTATATAATTCAATGTATACATCAACAATCTCTCTAAACATCTGAAAAAGACTGAAGGAATGAAAGTACCATGTTTGTGGATGATATAGTAATTTGGGCATCAGCAAAAAATAACAACAAAGAACCCTGGAGAAAACTATGAATCACTCCCTAGAAGTGCTTAATGCATAAGCAAAAGAGAATAACATGATGATCAATAAGTCAAAAACCATTCATCAATTTTTCTCCCTACAACAAAATAATACAGATTTCAATCTGAAAATTGACAACCAAACACTATAGAAGAGTGCAAGTACAAAATATCTGGGTGTACTTCTTGACAATAAGCTCAACTGGGCAGACCACATCAACAAAACAGTAGAGACAACAAACAAGAGGAAAGGGCTTATGAAGAGGCTAGCAAGAGCAAAGTGAGGGAGCACTCAGGACACACTGAAAGTCAACTATAACACCTATGTTAAACCTATAATGCAGTTATTGAAACAAACAATAAAGCAAACTTAAGACACCTTGGAACAGCCCAGAACAATGTCCTAAGGATAATATGTGGAGCAGTAAACACAACACCAGTCACAGCCCTATAACTATACAAAGAAAATCCACCAATAAATCTGGAAATACAAAAACACGCAGCAGCCACCTTCACTGAATTACAAGCTTCTTCCCAGGAGAGTTGGATCAACCAACACACCCCACATCAAACATTCAAAGTCCAACCTAAACCAATAAATGTCGAAACTTCTTAAATCTAATGAACTTTCCAACCCAGACAGAACCAACCATTCCAAACACCAATCCATTAGATTTCACAACAGTTACAACAAAATTATTACTAACATAAGACCTAACAAGAAAGACACATCCCTAATGGTCTTGAAATTAACCCTTTAACACCGAACAACTTATATATACGTCGCACAGTGAGCCCTTTAAATAGCCAAACGACTTATATATACGTCACAAACTGTGTGTCAAAGTTTGGAGCAATTTTGTTCACTCCTATTCAGTTGACTGCTGTGGCTTGAAATGCATCAGGATCCTTCAAGGTCAGGCTTTAATACAGGAGCCAGAATGTACCCCCTCCACCTCCTAAACCCCTCCACAAACACCGATATATATGTCAACACTTCTTGTAACTGCACATTTTTTCCAGCTGACTAATATGGTTCTGACACTGCTCGATATGGTTATTGCTTCTTCTGGAGTTCACTGTGGGTTGAAATATAAACAATGGCCTGTGAAGCAAAAACTCTTTCTTGATCAGAAAGGTTGTCAGTGGCATACTGTACCCATATAATTCACACAAAAGTAATGCTCAAAAATCAGAGATACCCACAAATATTGATGTTTACAGCTACAGAATGGCCCACAGACATGCCTCTTGTAGTGCTGGAGTAATCTGTGGGGTAGTAACATGCAACACACAGCCGTCACTCTACTAAAAATTTCTTGGCATCCACAAATAAGCTGGAATTCATACAGCTATCACATTGTAGCTTTAGATCTGTTTTGCTCTCACTGCAGAAGACGCTCATATCTAAGTTGCATTAGGTTCCTAACTGTCCCCAGTCATACAGAGGAGTGTAAATAAGGCAGACCATTGCAAGTGTCTATTCCAATGGCCAGGAAAAAAATAAAACTTGACAAGAAAGCCATCAGTGAAATTCTGGTTGCTGACACCGACTATGAATCAGGTTCTGAGGCTAGCAATCTTGAAGACTATTTGGAGGAAGAAGAAGAGCAGGTTCAACGACAACAACAACAGCAAGCCTCATGAAAAATCGAAACACAGGCTGCAACAAGCACTGGATTACCAACCTGGGGACCGCCTCAAGGAAGGAACACAAATATTCATCCTTTTGTCGGTCCAGCAAAAGGTGTGAAGAAAAGTGAGGCTCCACACAACAACAAAGACAGCTCACCATTGTCTGTGTTGATGTTGTTTTTCACATACATTTTTCATTTGCTGGTTGAACAGACCAACATGTACTACCAGCAACAATTAGACAGACAAGCCAGACCTAGCCGCCAACTGCCTGACATCACATTGCTGGACATGATGACTTTCATTGCCTTAGCTCTGCAGATGGGACACGAATTGAAAGATACACTACATGACTACTGGTCGAGACTTAAGACAGCTACACAATCCGTTTTATGGCAAGACCATGACATGAGAAAAATTTTTACACATACTGCGTTTTCTGCATTTTGCAGATAATTCACAGAGACCTGACAAGGCGAAGAATATGACCGTCTAAAACTAAGGACTGTCTTTGACAAGCTGAACGAGGCTTATGCTAAATTCTATAACCCCTTGGAGCATTTGGCAGTGGACGAGGTAATTGTAAAATTCAAGGGCAGGGTTATCTTCAGGCAGTACATTCCAAAGAAAATAAAATGTTTCGGCATCAAAATTTACAAACTCTGTGATGGATCAGGGTAGACGTATGACATGAGTGTACTTGGTTTAAAGATTCACACTCCGCTACTGACGACATGACTGCAACACACACAAGTGTTAGACACTTGACTAGCAGAGTTGAAGGCTTAGGACACAAAATATTTATGGACAATTTCTTTTCATCTCCAAGACTTTTTATGACTTGGACAGACATAAAATAAATTCAAGCAGGACAGTGCAGCCCAACAAAAGAGACATGCCCCATGACTTTGGACCAAAACAACTGAAAATGAAAAGGGGTGACGTAAGGGTGAGGACTAGGGGACGTTTGACCGCATCAGTTTGGAAGGTCAGACAAGAAGTTCACACGGACCCACCACCAGCAGAAGGAAATTTTTGTGACAACAGCAACTGCCCCATGAAACCTCACATTGTGGAATGGTACAACCAGCACATGGGTTACATCGACAATTATGATCGTATGGCTAACAGCTATTCGATGAGTCAACATACCTTCAAGTGGACAACGAAATTATTTTTCCACTCTCTGGATCTAACAGTACTCAACAGTTGGACACCGTTACCTTCATGTGGGGCTAAATATACCCACCGAGATTTCAGGCTCCTTCTGGTGAGGTATTTGACTGGGGAAGCTGGAAAAAGCCAAGATCGCCCCACACCCAGATTGGTTGGAAGACCATGTTCAAGCGCAAAAAATATTTTGCTACTCGAGAGTCACCATAACAAGCACTGGCCAGCGAAATCATCAACCCAACTCCACTGCTGTCTGTGTTCTTCTCGCAGCCAAAGAAAGGGCACAATGTATAAATGCGCCAGACATGATGTGGGCCTGTGTGTGGTGCTTTGTTTTGAGGAATATCACACAGAAGTAAATTTGTAAATCACCCTCTTTGTGAATAATGTGTGTTGTGATAAAACAGTGATCCAAGGTGCCACAGACCTTATGCAGCAGCCAGAATTATGTGAGTAATGAACTATTTACACCACATTTTATATAATGCATGCAATTCACAGGCATAAATTTATTATAAAAATAGGTGAGCATTTTTTTCCGGATTACCCAATTCATAAGCAGAGTGCAAAATTTTATTTAATTAAATTTGAAGTAAAAGTCTATGAGATATGCTTTTTTTCCTAAGAGTAAGCATTAAAATTTAAAAGTCCCAGTAAAAAATTCCGGCAGGCAGTGTTGCTCGTCAGAGGGTTAACTGCATTAGAAATGACAAACCTTCATTATCCAAAGCAGGACTGGCTCAGAGTCTACAATGATGTATCTCAGGCAGATGAAGCAAATACAACCAGAGCACGAGTACACCGCAAGCTTTTCTTGAAGTATGCTGCTGGTACAAATAAATCAAACTTCAAAGAAGAAATAGAGGCTACCTCCCTAGCTCTTCAAAAGCTCCTACACAGACTTCAAGCATTTGAAAAGTGGACATCCTAATGGGCTTAAAATCAGCTATTCAAGCAGTTTCTCCCAACAGCCAACCAAAATAAAAGATGATAAATGACATCAAACTGGGCCTCAAACATCTCCAGGCTCTCAAGAAAATAGTCATATTCCAGTGGATTTCCTCCCATTACGGACTAGAAGGCATCAAGATAGCAGACAAACTAGCCAAAAATGGAACTACACTACACACTAAAGAAACACCATTACAAGCCAACACACTGATAAAACTCAGGAATCGCAAAATAGCTACGAAGTACAATCACGAAACCAACAAGCTGGCCACAACAAAGAAACAGAGAGATATCGACAAATCTAGGCAGAATACAAAGGTAAAACTAGGAAGGAAGCGGTAGCAAATTTTAGACTCAAGACAGGACATAACTGTCTAGCAGCTCATCTACGAAAAATTGGCACATACGAATGTAGTGAGAGCACAATTTGCCAAAAGGCAAACTCCACCATGGATGAGGAACATCTGCTATATTGCCCTGAACTCAATACCGACCAACAAATGCTCAAGAACACCATCAAACTCTACTGGGATGCCAGAGCAATGATGAGGTAACTTCTCCACCATTTGCCATAGGAACAACAGTAATATTAATACTGTATTACATGAAAATCTATATCTAATTCAATGTATTGAAATAAAAATTTAATCTAGGTTGTTTCTTTCACATGTCCACTGAAGTAACTTGCTGTTATCTGCAGCACCCTATATATCTTGTTCTGTAGGGACAGAGTGCCAACATCACATATTCATTCTACACACACACAGCAAACTTTTTCACTACTTTAATTGCAGGAAAGTCACAAACACTTACGGGTCGCTGTTGAGTAACAGCACTGTGTGTTGCCTTCAGTAACCTTCACAATAAGGAATGGAAAAGCCAGTACACCTAAGCAGAGTAACACGAGCAAAGCATGGAAAAAATAAAAGTTAAATCATAATTCTGTAAGAGTACAAATACTCAGCATAAGTTAGTTATTTCAATAAGAACTCACATATCATCACAAGCACTCCTGAAAGCAAGCCACCATGGATTGGAACTGTCCAGTTTGGTCACCGGAACTTTCGGTTCCTTTTGTTCAAACTCAACAAACGTGCCAGGACCAGCTTCAGAACACCACTTATTCACCATATCTTCAAACTCTGCATGATCAACCGTCACAGCCAGTCGTACATCAAACACTACTACCAATTCTGGAGGAACAACATTTGCCTGAACACCACCCTGCAAAACAATAATAAAATTCAAGAGTCCTGCAGTTATTTTTCTACCCCAGTATACCTTCAGCTTAAGTTACATGTATTTTGGAACAGCCTGTCACTAAAACAACTACAAGAGCCTCCATATACGAGATCTGAGTTAGCATGGTGGTGAGATTTCATACTTTTTTGAAACCTGGTGCAAGTAATCACAATGGTTACCCCTGATAGCAATTAGGAACTTTAAAAAAACTACAATAATATACTGAATTTCCTTTTATTTACTTCAACAATTTAAAATTTGCTGAACTCAAAAATTCAAATTTCTCCCATTTAAAATATTCAATCTGTTGCCCATTTTTGCTGTCCTTTTGATCCAGCGGGCTGGGGGGGGGGGGTTGAAACACTTGTCCCACACTAGCCACATCCCTTTTTGTGAGTTATGACACCACACAGCCTTGTGAATAACCGCCACTCTTTGTAGGACCATGCCATCTTCACTTTCAGAGCAACGTACATTTCTACACTGAAGATAAAGGCAGAATGTGCTGGAACACTATAGTCCAAATTTTTTCTACATTATCCCTTTGGCACCTAACACCAGGTATGCCTGTTATGCAATGTGATGCTCATGAGGCTGAATGTCAGGTTAAGGTAACAGCTTTTAATAGCCTTCCCTATACAGATCTCATTTAAATTTTGGTCTTCTGCAGCTCCCACAGGGCATTTAGTTCTGGCATCAAAGGGTTAATATAAGACATGGTTAATATCAAGCATGCTTGCCTGACATTACCCTGTAAAACTTTTATTTAAAAGTCAATTTTAAGGACAAGGACTACAGAATGGACCCCAATACAAAAGCACATCCAAAGGAAAACATATAACACAGGACCAAGGTTTCTTAACTTTTATGTGCCATGGACACTTCTGAGTCTGGTGAAACCTACAGGGCCCTTCTCAGAAAAATTTACTTAAATGTATAAAATAGAAATGGTAGAATTTATTGAAGTTAACAAACAATTTTTGAGCCTACGGGTCATAAATTACTTTGTTGCCTACACTCATCGAATTAAAGCAAATAAACTTCAGTTAGAGGTTAGCGACAATAAATGTGTATTTATTTCTTAATCCAACTTCATGCACTCCCTGAAATCTACCCGTGGACCTCAGGTTAAGAACGGCTGTTCTACACATTCCTACAAAGAAATTTTGTAGGTGAATACCATCATACTCAAATTGAAGATGCTGTAAAGCAAAAGTATTTGTGGCATCTTGCACAATACAAGCAAGACATGTTACTGTTTCTATGGAGTAAAACTTCACTTATGCCAGGAAAAACCTTGTAGCACTTGGTGGCAAGTCATGCAACTCCCAAGAGCAGCCATGAAGTGACAGCTTCATTCAACTTTATAAGAGGAGACAGTGTAGGAACTTTCATGCCAAACCACTCATGTGGTTACACTTATTTAAATCACTAACAGCATGCTGGAAATTTACCAAATGTGTACAGTTCATATTACATATAGCTGAATGTCAGAGCCATGTCCACTTACCATGCTATTTCAAAACTTGCATTTTCCTTTATGTCAACATCATCCATCTGATCCAAGTAATAACAATATCAGAATCTGATAAAGTTTTAACCATAACATATGTACAAATGCTTCATCATAAAAGTCTCCACTCTAGACCTATTTTAGTCCACATCAGTAACAAATACAACAGCACTTTGTAAATACATTTCACTAGGCTCATAAAGTGGGATGTATATGAAAGGAACATCCACTTCAACATTTAATCTAAAGAAATTCTGCCTATAACAAACTGTATTTCATACACTGAACTTGGTACTAAAACTAGTAACTCAATCTCTTTCCTAACAGAAACTCATATTTTTAATGACTTACAGACCAAACCAAGCCAAAACTTAGTAATTCAACTGCATCACCACACTCATATATTAAATTTTTGTACTTACCTCACCATTCTTACTGATCAGTGCAGACATGAAACAAAGATGCAACAATTTTTAAATTTGAACTGTTTGGTGTTATATACATCTAATATGCCAATCCTCACACACGTGAATCAATCAATAACTCTGGCATAAATGGGCCCTATAACACTGCAGAAGTGCAACTTTATATTTCTTTGAATAACCTTGAGAATCTTATAAATGAAAAACCAAATAGCTTCAGTGCCTGATCACTATCAAAAAATTGTATCACACAGGTGCCAAGACCATGTGAACATAAAGGAATATATATACAATAAACACCACATTACATTAGGAAAGAAGCTAAATGATGAACCACTTTACAAACTCAAAAATTTTAACTCAATTCTCCCTTCCTGGGGAGATATCACTTCCCACACATATAACCAAAAAACAAGGCATAATAAATTATGTTGCATAAAGGTTCTACTGTTAACATTCAGATTATTACAGTCAAACTTAACGCCACACAAAAGTTAATTTCAGAATAGACCAGAATTCTTTTGCACACTTTGGGCTCTGAATGCTTGTCAAAAAAATAAAATGACAAGGATACACAGCGTGAGACCCATGAAGCTCTGATTATGAAGAACAGTCATTATCACCTTCAGTTGTGTCAGGTTCACAGTGGTGACATCACCAACAGTCAGGCTTGGGTCCGAGTCCAACTTCTTCTTCTCTTGCTCTCGGAAGTCCATGAAACGTTCTATAATGATGCGAACTTTCTCTCCTGCCGTATCAGGCAGCAGCAAAGAACCATGACCTGTAGTACCTGGGCAGTGTACCAACATATCTGCAAAATTGAGAGCACAGATACCATTCTTTAAATTATATTAACACTCACAGTAAAATTTTAAACACTTTCCTTTCACTCTACTCCATAGCAGTTTAAATTGATATATTACATTTAGTGCTACTTAACTCTTGAACTCTCTTCACTATCCAGCATTCAAAACACAAAAAATGAATACAACATATCAGACATAGGCTCAGTCTCCAATGTCAGGTAAGCAAGGTGGAACAAGTGCTGCTCAGATCAGACCATTATTTGGGGCCCAGAGATTAAGTACAAATAGCACTAGCTAACGGCTTCAGTTCAGCAGCTGCTTTTCATGAAAATGTAGACTGGGTCTATCTGTCTATGAAACAATGGGTGGCCACATCATGAGGGTTGTTCTGCACTTTAATAGTGATATAAGGAACTGATGCATAACATTGTATCCTGATAAGTGGAGCAGACAGTGGGCTTGTGCAGTGGTCAGCTTGTTCATCAGACCACACCCTTCTGATGGGGGCTCGACAAAAGATAAACTTTCAAGCTGACCCCAACAGCAGCAGGAGATATGCAACAACATTATCACAGTGTGTTACTGTGTGATCTGTGAATTGCTCCAAAACTGAATGTTCCTGAACATGTATTGCTTTGATGCCAACAGTCATCATGTTATTTTCATGACTTTCTAAACATCAGGTATCAAAGCTCGGATCTCCACTCCATCAAAAGGAGTTATATGATATTGCAAGATGTTGGGAGGCAGCTTTTTACATTCTTACATTTTATGTTTTTAATATTCCACTAGCATTTTAATCTGAATAATTTTAATAATACTGAGCATCAGCTGACTCTTATATTAGGCTGATATATACATGTTTACCACTGAAAATGTATGATATGCTACTTGTGTCTTTATAATATTACAGTTCCATGCTGATGGCTACTGCAGATGGCTGAAACATGTACCAGCATAATAAATAGCTTTGTGCAGTAGCTGGAAATAAATCTTGTGTTTAATTACAATTTCAATAAACTCACAAGCAAATTTCATCCTTTGCACACCACGGTGCAGAATCATGAAATACCACAATACAATCCACTATCTAGAAACTTATATTGTACTGAGCACAATAAACACAACACAAGTAGAACCCAATTTCTACTTAAAGAATTCCACACATATAAATATAAAAAAACAAAACAAAACAAATAAATAAATAAATAACTAAACTCTAATTTAAAAAGTATTTACGCCAGATACTCCGCTCTCCATAAAACAGTGGAAACTGATCAGAGGGATCTGCCATGCCTTCATCCAGGGCAAAACCAACATTTAGCTCAAGGAAGTCAGAGGTGTTGACAAACTTAGCCATACCGTCCTTTCCACCAATCTCTTCATCTGAAATACAAAAGAAGAAACTGAAAGCATTCTAAAATTTGACACCAAATCACAATCATCAGTAACTCTTGTTACTGTTGTTGTTGTCGTCGTCATCGTTGTTGTCGTCACTGTTGCTCTTGTTGTTGTTGTCGCTGTTTTTTTTTTTTGGGGGGGGGGGGGGCATCTGGTAAAACAAACCCCACGAGTGAGGTGGACGCCACGAAAAAAAAAAAAAAGTATATATACACATTAAAACAGGTTTTTTCCACAAAATTTTGCGTTTCACTCA
>Ga0131853_10020496_pt1 | contig 12006 bp, 11 predicted proteins | sample TergutLab28metaG_FD_92764 | JGI IMG/M metagenome (GOLD analysis project Ga0131853, IMG submission 92764) | Labiotermes labralis P1 segment gut microbial communities from Petit-Saut dam, French Guiana - Lab288 P1 (version 2) (version 2) | ecosystem: Host-associated > Arthropoda: Insects >...
AGCGACCCGCCACCTGATAGACGCGGTTCACACGAGGGCGTGTACGGGAATTAAAAAACGGTCATAACTCCGTAACCGTCCAAAATCGGACACATGTTTATATGAACTTTTTTAATCACAAAGGCCTAGGAAATCACCTCCTGCAGTTATGCCCTAAAGTCGTGAAACACCCTGTATAATTTTGGGTACCTTTCATCGGGACGCTTTATATTTACATAGCAAGGATTGAGGATCTGTACTTATTTTTCGAAGACATGAGGTCCGTCAGCAAAAGAGTTTTGGAAACACTGATCTAGTATTAAGCAGTCCGTAGCCTGCCGAATAAGGCCTGATTTATGTTAGAACGTGCCGTGTACGAAACGGCTATCGTACGGGACACGCCGATGTTTCGTGTAATTATTTTCTAATAGAAGCATTTATGTTACAACGGGAGGGGCCTGAGCCGGGGGCGTGCTCTCAACGGGGCCCGTTGCGTACCCGTCGCTGACGATTCTTTTCCCGTGCTCGCCACGTTGCCGCCCCGTCCCGTCAAACGTAAACTAGGCCACGTGCAGTTCACGACGAGAGCTCGTGGTGTTTGTTTTTGTTTTGCAGTGCTGCGTAGTGAGTGCCCTTAGCTGATGTACTGTACTGTTGTAACGAAATTGAGATTTCTCACAATGGACGACGAGAAATTAATAGAATGTGTAAGACAATATCCCGCTATTTACGACACGAGTCATCCCAAGGACAACAATTACAAGTCATCTTTGTGGAAAAAAATATCGGAGGCGATGAAAGATGAAGGTACGTAGAGTTTCATAATTTTATTTATTTTGTATCTTAGTACACAAATTTTGTATCTTAGTACACAAATCATAAATTGTAAAACAGTGGCGTGATATTTTTTTTAAATTTATTTTCAAGTAACTTTACACGTTATTATCTGAAGGTACGATCCTACCAACTGGTGAAGAAAAGTAATCTTTAAAAATTTATCTAACTGCGAAGGCGTTATCTGTTGCTCTTCCTCCTTGAAGCGGTAAAGAATTTAAAATCTGTGCTGTACCTGAAGGCCCATCGGTAATTGTATTTGTTCGGTTTGCAGATTTGTCATTTCGTCGTCTTATGAAATTGTGCAATACACACGCTGCCGAAATAATGTAGTCAACATTTTCAGGAGATGACTTAATAGTCCTTAAAAAAAATTCTAAATTTTTGGGCCAAAATACCAAAAGTATTTTCAGACACTCGTCGAGCACGAGATAGCCGGTTATTGAAGTATGTCATAAAATCATTTCCACTCGACTGACGTCCAGGATATGGTCTCATTAAGTATGTTTTTAATGGAAAAGCTTCATCTCCGACTATAACAAAGGGCGCTTCTATATTGGTCTCAGGTAGACAACTGTCCGGCGGTATGTTTAGACTACCGTTTTCCATACATTTACAGAGCGCCGAATGTGAAAATATGCCACCATCACTGCTTCTTCCAAAAGAACTAACATAAATCCTAATGAAGCTGTAATTAGCATCTACCAACGCAAGTAAGAAAACGGAGAAAGCTTTCTTGTAATTAAAATAAACTGAGCCACTGTTGGCAGGTGCCTCGATGCTAACATGCTTTCCATCCACGGCCCCAATACAGTTCGGGAAATTCCAGATATTCCAAAAGTCTTCGGCGATAACCTTCCATTGTTCTTCAGATGGTTCCGGCATCACTTCTTTCATGAGCGTATTAACAATCACCTGGCACGTCTCACGTACGATCTGACATACAGTTGCATGGCCCAGTCTATGACTGTAGGATACAGTTTTAAAAGAATCTCCTGTCGCCAAATACCCGAAAGAAGAAAATATGTTTAGCCCAATCAAAGTTTATAAATTAATGTTAAATTAGTTTATTCTATTTTGTTTATTTATTGTTATGCTTATGGTTACAGATGTCTCATGCAAAAGACGTTCGGTAAATATTCGAGATCAGTTCAAGATATCTTTAATCAGACGAAAGACCAAAAGTGGACAAGCGGCTGACTCGAATGTAAAGAAATACGAGGACTTTTTGGACTTTTTGATGCCTCATGTTAATGAATGATCCACCATTTCTAGTATAGAGCAACCTTCCGAGAATGACTCGGACATGGTGAATTCTCAGGTTATGGCAACTGCTGGCGATAAGACGCGTGAAGAAATGAGTGCAAGTAACAGGGATGCTGATATCCACCAACCCGAAAACCCACGAAAGAAGAGGAAGATCGTACTGCCTGAGACTGCTTCAAGTGCTTTGATGAAATACATAATTGAAAACAACAAAAAAACAAAACGATTATAAAGATCCCATTGATGCATTCCTGGAAGGTTTAGCCCCTACTCTGAAAAACCTTCCACCTTACTATCAACACTTGGCAAAAGGAAAAATATTTTCAGTTGTGCAAGATTTAGAAGGTCAAGCACTTTTCGGCTCACCTGCTACACCACACTCTAGTCGTGATTCTTGGGACGACCCGCCACTAACTTTACGCACTCTGCAGCCGATGGACAATTCGTCCCCAGCTATGGAAATTGCTGAAATTAATAATATTACTGGTTTAACACCCCAGCAACATTCTACACTCGCTTCATACTATGAGAACTCTCATACACATTCCAATTAGATGACTTGGGTTTTGATAATGTTGTGTGTGATGATTCAGTTTGCCTTGTAACTTCTTTAATATTATCATGAATGTTTTCTTAAAATTACTTTGTTATTAAATTTTTTTTCATTAATATAAGACATTATTTTTCCACTAACCTCACGCATTCTGCCAGTATTTCCTTAGGTGATATAGGCGTTTGAAATCTCGTTCGTTGTTTTATAAGTAATGGGCTCACTTTCTCGAGTAGAGCAAAAAAACATTCTCTGTTCATCCGAAAATACCCGTAAAATTTCACTTCGTCGTCAATAAGTTATTTGTAAAAAGTGACAAATTCTCCTTCAATTTCTCTCTTAGACCATGCTGGGTGTACAGCCCATCTCCTTTTTCTTTCTGCACCTTCTTCGTCTAGAGCTACAGCGATTGCTGCCAATTCAAGTAATGTTAAATTCGTCATCACTTCATTAATTAACGTAACAATTTAGCACATAACGTTTCCACAACGAAAACAACTGCAAGGCCGTGTAGTACACGGCTTGCCCGCCCGCAGCTGGCCCGTTATAGCATAAATATAAAAGCCGTGACTGGCTCGGTGTCACCTCGCTCCGTATCGCACACGTCACGTTCTAACATAAATCAGGCCTAATAATTACTCTATGGAGCAGAGTCCTTCTTGAGAAGCTGACCGGTGCTCAGCTAGTCAAGAAATTCCCTGCATTTTGTGGAACCCGAAGGTTCATTACCGCATTCACAAGTGCCCACCACCTGTCCCTATCCTGAGCCAGCACGATCCAGTCCATACCCCCACATCCCACTTCCTGAAAAGCCATCTTAATATTATCCTCCCATCTACGCCTGGGTCTCCCAAGTGGTCTCTTTCCATCAGGTTTCCCCACCAAAACCCTGTATACGCCTCTCCTCATACGCGCTACATTCCCTACCTGTCTCATTCTTCTCGATTTTATCACCCGAACAACACTGGGTGAGGAGAACAAATCATTAATAATAATAATAATAATAATAAAAATAATATAATTAAGCTCTCATTATGTACTTTTCTTCACTCCCCTGCTATATATATATATATATATATATATATACAAATATTACGAATGTAATCTGTATATGTCAGCTAGATTTAAAACTTGGGTGTACGAGGATGACACATTGGTGACGAATCACGTTCGAGTGATGAAAGTTCCTATTGCGTATGTAGTATATATATTTAGTTGGTTAATCAAGGAAAGTAAGTTGATTAAAATGCACGGAAAACGCAACTTCAAAACACAAGGCCCTAGCTGGTGGGAGCAGCAAGTAGCCAACTGTACCTACACGTCAGTAAACACACATTTTTGCGCATGCGCAATTATCGCGTTCCTGGCAGCGATATTCTTCCAATCGGTGGACTGTATCATCTACCGATATTTTGTGAGACGATACAATTTTGAGAAATCCATAAATCCCGACTTAAGGTTCATTTAAAGTAGGTAAAGGTAACGGTAAAGCAGTCCCATTACATGCCTGGACAGGCCCAGAGCGTTCCAGGAAGTTAAGGTTCCCAGATTTCGTGACAACGGCACAGGATGGTAGTAGGTTGTCAGCCTTACGCACCGGCCGCCTTTGCCCCCAGGAAATACTCCTGGTTCTCAATTCTGTTAGAGGCTGAGTCGACTCCAGGGGCATAGTGCGATCGGAAGGATTTTATGACAATGAAAAATCCACTGACACCAGCTAGGATCGAACCAGCGACCTTCCGATTTGTAGCTACCGCGGTCCCCCATTTAAAGTAGGTATTAAACTCAAAGATGAGAACTGCGCTTCTCTGGCTATTACGCAGCGAGTAGTGGTAACCTTACCGACGTTTCGGGACAACCTATCGGTCCCATCTCAAGACTGTGGCCTATAAGTCATAGGTATCGGCTAAAGCCAAAATAAAACACCTTAGCGACCTCTAGTATAGTCTTCCAGTGCCATTAATGTATAACACATCGAAAAAAAGTTCAAATTGAAGTATACATGTAACACACTGAAGCACAGTGGGTTCTACAAGGATAAGTACAGACTGCATAAGAAAAAAGACAGAATACTATTAAATCCCGCAATGTTATTTTATCTGGCAACTCACGTTATCCTTCACTCAGAACGTTTAGCGCTACAGCGGGCATGGCAGTGTTCGCCGCTATTCCGATCTGTCAAAAGTCGGGGTTCAAACATTCTTAGGAGCGTTCGAAAAGCGCGAAAGGCGACTATTAGCCTCGTCGTGTCTGTCTGTCTGTCGACCTGTCCGTCCGCATGGAACAACTCGGCTACCACTGGACGGATTTTCATGAAGTTTTGTATTTGAGTATTTTTCGAAAATTTGCTCAGAAGTTTGAAGTTTCATTATAATCGGACAATAATAACGGGTACTTTACGTGAAGACCGATATACAATTTTGATCATATATCTCTCAGTTCTTAGAATGAGAGAAATGTTTCGGATGAATATTGTAGAGAAAATCAAAACACACATTTTAAGTTAAATAATTTTTTTCCCCCTAAAATTAAGCCATTTAAGAGGTAATGCTGAAAAATATTGTACAGCCAGACAGGCGACAGATGGCAATATGACGCATGCGCATTGCATGCTGGATACTTAATGTTGCCAACACATACTCAGAATATGTATTACTCATTGCTTTGCACTAAAAAAATGGTTTTACAAACGCGCCACAATGTTACGTTATACGTACATTGGCTGTCTTGTTGTTCAGTGTATTTCAGTTTACATTACGCTTTTACTGGTTGTATGTACGGGTGGTATTGGAGGTGTTTTCTTTCGGCTCGCGGACACGTGACGCATTTAACAAACATGCGTTCAATGCATTACTTATGAGCATTGTCCATGCTCCGGCTTCGCCAAAGTGTTTTTCCTCGATCTTTCTCTTTGTCTGGCTGTCTTTCAGGCTTCAACTGGACTTACTATTTTACCGTTTACATCAATTTTTTGTACGATTACCTATAATTAATTAATTAATTAGTTTATTTATTTATGTACTTATTCAGAAAATCACTTACCTACAATTAATTCGAGTGTCTTTTGATGTAATGAATAGGGTAGATCGATACAAATGAAAATAATTTTTCCTGAAAATCCGGTAAAGTAAACATCTACCACAACATAACAAATTTGCCTCAAATCAATCGATAGGTGGTATACAACACAGGCTACAGGGCGCAAGACCAGGGAATGGGAAAAGGACTCTTGCTTTTCTGCACATCAGAGCGCTAAAGTAACCGCCCGTGAAAATGTAGGTGCCGCCTCCATTTTGTGCTGAGGGTAAAGAAAGAATTGAGCTGTGCCAGGACTATCCCATATGTCTTCGTGGCCTCCTGTTGAAATAAGCTGGCAGACAGACTGACCATTATAATGTGCGGATGTAAAAAAGAGCACACAACTAAGAATCCCAGCGTGTGCACGTGCATTGGCATAGAGTGGCAATTCGTCACGCCGTTATCTCTAAGTGCAGCTAAACTTACGAAACTCGCAAAAAAAAAAAATGCTTCACTAGGTGAGTCATCAAGGATTTTGCAAGGCATTTGAACTATGACGTCATCGTTCCTGAACATGCAAATGCAAGGCGATAAAAGTATACGTAGATCTTGTGACATGTGCGTGTTATGTCTACAATTACACAGCGACAGACGGCACACGGAAGGAAACAAAATAATACTGGAAACATGTAGAACTGGTACATGACAGTAAACTAACAAAATTAATGCAAGCATGTAATTCCCCCCCCCCCCCCCCCAAATAGAGATTTAAGGAAGATAGTTTTAAAAATTCTGAACGTTACAACGGGCTTGTAGCGACCAGTTGTCGACCTCAAGAAAGACGACGAAATACAATAAGTAATTTTCGCTGGAGTATTGCCTACTGGAACATTCTGTAGTGTACTTTAGTATGCATGTAGTAATTCCGGGAGAGACGCCACAATTTACGGAATGCATCATATTTGAAAGGTAGTATATAGTATAGTATAGTATAGTATAGTATAATATAGTAAAGTATAGTATAGTATAGTATTAGTATAGTATAGTACAGTATAGCATAGTATAGCATAGCATTATATTATTATAGGACAGTGTATTATAGTATAGTATAGTATAATATAGTATTATAGGCCGGGTAGCTCAGTCGGTATAGCGACTGAGCTACGGGCTGGACTGTCCGGGATCGAATCCCGGTGGGGACGAGATTTTCCGCCCGTCCAGACGACCCTGAGGCCCACCCAGCCTCCTGTAAAATAGGTACCGGGTCTTTCCCGGGGGTAAAGTGCGGCCGGAGCGTGCTACTGACCACTCATCCCCTTCTAGTGCCGCGGTCATGGAAGAGTAGAGATATACCTCTACCCACCCTCTGGGCCACACCGGGCCTGTAACGGGTTCACTTTACCTTCACTTTTATAATATAGTATTAGTATAGTATATTATATTATGGTATAGAATAGTATAGTATCTACTACTATCTTCGACATTTACTATGTAGATATAGAAGACACTTCAGTCAAGAAATACGAATTAAAGAAACAGTTTTTCTTTCGGTGGCCCCTCTGTCCAAGGGGTTGGGGCAATAGCCACATCCCTAGGCAGAGGTTCCACTTGTAGGTATCCAAATGTGCATGTGGGGTTTGAATTCTAAAATATTGGTATAGATGAAAAGCCCTAGAGATGAATATAAACAATACACAATATTTTAAATTTTGGGAGAATTGACATGTTTAATTTTCAAACAGTCATGTATAAAACTGGCAGTGAATAATTAATTACCAAGACAAAATAATTAAATATTGTGTGTAACTGAAGGTATTAATCAAGTACATTTCTGCATGTTTTCTTCGTACAGGTAACTGAAAATTTACTGAAAAATTTGAATGAATTTGCTTCAAAGTAAACAAAAACCAGTAGAGAGAGTAAAGAGTATGGTAAATGAGGAGACCACTCAATTAAAAACTTTATAACGAAAAATCAGCTACAACTGGCAAAAACACTGCTTCCCCGAAACACCACACTTGCTCTTTTTTAATCCCCCTTTTTTAGTTTTTGTGTCCTATACATTGCTTTTCGTAGTCTGTGCATTTGCATAAAGTGGACAGCGTTCATGGAGGCCACCTTGAACACAAGAAACATCGAATTCTGTCATCTTCCTTTGTTCTGTGATTGTTTGCGCAACATTCAGCACACGACTGCGAATCGACTCCGTCACATTAGTATTTTGGGGCCAGGTCGTTGCGTATTATTATTATTATTATTATTATTACTCTTGACACAGCCTTCTCTCCCTGGTACTTTTCTTGCACCAACTGCGATCCCCACCGCTCAGGCTTCAAGCTTCATACTGCAGTACTTTCCGTGTTATGTGTGATGTTCCTAGCATAGCTGTCTTTTGTACCGAATCTATTGAATGTTTTCTTGGTGCGGTTCCGAAATTTTCCTTTAAACCTTTTGTTACTATTCCGGTGGCTCTATCTCACAGTTCATATTCCACATTCGTTGTATGCCTATACACAAACTCTTGTACTTTATTTTCTTTTCTGCTTCCTTTTGATTGCTATTTCTGTCCGCAGGTATTGTTACATCTATCAGTTTGCAACTTTTGTCTTTTTTGTTTTTAATTATTGTATCTGGTCTATTTTCCATGACTTCTCTGTCTGTGTGTACCCTTAATTCCATAACATTGTCACATATTTATAAGAGTTGACATACTGGTTTGTGTGTGTGTGTGTGTGTGCGTGCGTGTCTACAATATGTCTGCCGTTTCAAATGCCGAGTGTTACGTGTTGAATAATATACATGTGTACAGACTTTATCTTGTTTCATTAATTACTCATTATTCGCCACTATGTGACATCCTGAGGTTTGGTGGTCAATATTTTCTTTATGTTGTTTACGTAAACGATATTTACTGTCAATTTTTTCCTTCAAAAATTTTTTTCTTGAAATAGTTTGTACTAATCGCTTGGTATTGAGCTGCCACTTTCCTGTTTCTCCCTTCATGTCTCCAGATATTAGCTGTCGGCATAACCGTTCAATATCCATCAGTTTTTCGACTAAGTTATGTGGGAACTTCTTCATTTTCTTTGCTGTCTTTCCTTTGTCTTCTCTGCTGTGCTGTCCTTTATTTGTCTTGTTCCCTCTCTGAAATTCTGTCTTGACGTTTCTTGCTGAGTAGGTTACTACTACTACTACTACTACTGCTGCTGCTACTATTAGTTGACTTTTTATGCTCCTTCCATTTCTTATTTTGCGTTGCCATCGTTAAGCTTTTGTCTGTTTTCAGGAAAAACTTAAGATATAATGGCGCTGGGTCCTTATTTCTTTGTCGACTGCTTCGGAGGAACGTGCGGCTCCGGTCTGATTTTCTTTATCACTGTAGATGAAGTAAGGGAAGGGAATAAGGATCCAGTGAGACGGTGAAATTGTGAGTGTGTTTATCAAATTGAAGGAGGCTCAGACAGGGCCGACATAAAGGGCGGGCCAGTAAGATAGCTGTGCAAAACGCCAACTCATAATGGACGCTAAGACGTAACTGGAATAATAAAAAATGGAAAAGGTAAAGCAATCCCATTACATGCCTGGACAAGCCGTGAGGGTTCCAGCCTTACGCACCGGCAGCCTTCACCCCCCAGGAAACATTCCCGATACTCATTTCTGCTAGAGGGTGAGTTAACCCCACGGCCATAGTGCATTCGGAAGGATTGTGTCAATGAAAAATTCCAATGACATAATCGGGAATCGAACCCGCGACATTCCGACTTGTAGCGCAGTGCCTCAACCAACTGCGCTACCGCGTGCCTCAATCAGATATATGAAGCTAATAAATTCAGGTTTCAAATACGCGAGAAAATTGATCCGACGTTTATTCTAAATTTAGACACTGGCCCTCAAAAATGCTCGCCAGCCTTGTCGCAGGTCGAAAAATTTTAAAGAATTTGAAGGGGCTCCAAATCATTTACTTGTTCGGGGCGCCCGCATGACATGCGGGCGCAGCCCCGGGCTCAGAATTAGCACAATTATTACTTGATGACTTTGAAGCAGCAGGTTCAGTTATGCCTGTTTCAGTTTCATTATAAAAGGAAGAGAAATACTTTATGACTGCATTTACGTAGATTTAAGGTTATATATCTGCGGCGCTAAAGGCACTCAAAATATTTGCTATGATAGCGGCCCTTTTTTACTCTTTACCATTACAAATTCCAAGTTGAATCCTTTTCACATTTCTATTTTTATATGTTCAAAGTTTGGTGTAGAAATGTTTTAAATATGCCAACAATTTTCTTGTTAAAGGGAAACAACTCTGCCATAGTGTGTGTATTCTCAATATGTAGTCTTACGAGAGGTTCATAGCGCCTTCAAAGTGAGTTCTCCAGAGACTGAAATCAGGATCTTTCTCTTTCATGTTCCCGTACATTCTAGTTTACTTGAGGTCATCCAGGAGCTGCCTACGTCTTCTTCCTGCCTTCTCGTCACTCATATCTTTCCGTCAATAACGTGTGAAGTCAGTTCCTACGTAAGATGTGACCAATCCATTTAGTCTTCCTTCGTTTAAATGTACGGTACGTAGACTCTATGTAATACTGCTTCTTCTTTTCAAATTATCTACCCAAATGACGTTCTCCATCCTTTTTCAGTATCATATTTTATTAATAAACCATCCTCTTTTGCAAACTGAAGTTATTCTATGGACGTGGAGTAGGAAGCATGTTCAAATAAAACTGGTAGATGTACGTTCTTTTTCAATGTTTAGTTACATGCGACAAGCTAATTGTAAACGTTTCCTGGCCACTAGTTTCGGCTGTAAGACACTAGACACTCTGTATATCATTAGGATGTATGGGACATAAAGGAACAGTAAAAGTATGAACCCTGCAGGATACAGAGTTTTTATTTTTACTGTTCTTGTGTAGTTGCCGGAGATGACTCGATCTTAGAGCCGAAACTATTCGCCAGTAAAAAAGTTTACAAGTAGCTTGTTGTATGTAACTGATAATTGAATAAAAACACAGATTTGTGATTGAAACACCAACTGGGATATTTTGTATCAAGATTACAAGTAGTAGGTTAATTCCAGGAATTTCTTCTAACACTTAGTGTTAGAAGAAATACCTGTTGCGCCTAGCTACTTCCTAGCCAAACCGCCATACCTCCATTCCCTATTCGGTTTTCTGGTTGGGATTTCACGATATCTAGATGTCTGGCTAAGACAATGCTCTAAACGTTATACGGTTTCCCTAAGATTTTCCAAGGCGTAGTAGCACAAAATTATCGCACGTATTTTCTTGGTATGACTTCACAGGGTTGAAGAAATAAGAAACTGGATATGAATGGATTTAAAGTATTGTATGAACAGTAAAGAAAAATACAAGGCAATACGCAAGTTATGGAAGTAACTGTATGCATTGACCTCTTAGGTCTCTGTGATAAGACATTTATAACATGTCCGATTTTGAACGGTAACCGTGACCGCTTGAAACCGTAGAATAAAATTTAGGGATCAATGTAAATATGTGCCATAAAATAATAAAATATTTCCTGATCAATTTAAAGGCTAAGTCTGACTTGATGAAATTTCCATTATTTACACCAACCCCTTCTAAAAGCAGTGTTTCGAAAATCCCAACCTCCGCCGCAACACATTTCACCGCTCGGTTGTGAACATCGCTCATTGCTTGTTACGTTTTCCTGATGCCTTATGCCGCACACAAACTGCATACGAGCAATGCGTCTCGCGTTCCAAACCACGCTGCGGACCATACATAGTCTTACATACTGACAGCGTCTGTAAATGAACGTCAATAAATACATATAAAATGAATAAATACAACTTACATCAAATCACTAATATATCTCAAACACTCTAAAATTAAAAACATTTTTGTACACTGTACGTGGTAAAATTAGATGTCAAATATTGATTTACTAGAAACACAAAATGTATAATCTTCAGCTTCAATCGGAACCCGCTCATAGATTGTGCGTTAACAACTTCTCTTACACAGACATTTTAATCGCTGTTCGCCGTAGAGCCCATGTGTAGTGGGTCCCTGTCACCACGGCATGGCGCGTCCTCAGGTTGCGGATAGAGGAACGGCCTCCTTTGTGGAGGGTAGTTGCGAATAAATTGAATAAGCAGTCGTGGACAGCCGACAAGGGGTGGTCCTCCAGCTTGGGTTGGGCGAGGTGCTAACAACCCCTCCCTGTGAAACATTCATGTTAAGAAATACTTGCAAGCATGATGCTTCCTCTGGAGATAAAACAATCCGGAGGTAAACTACTCCCCCACTCGGTTCTCCGGGGGGGAGTGTTTCTAGGGGAAGCATCGCGCAAAATACACAGGGAAATGAAATTAGGCA
>Ga0131853_10020497_pt1 | contig 12005 bp, 5 predicted proteins | sample TergutLab28metaG_FD_92764 | JGI IMG/M metagenome (GOLD analysis project Ga0131853, IMG submission 92764) | Labiotermes labralis P1 segment gut microbial communities from Petit-Saut dam, French Guiana - Lab288 P1 (version 2) (version 2) | ecosystem: Host-associated > Arthropoda: Insects >...
AGTACAGCAATAGTACGGCAATAGTACAACAATAGTGCAGTAATAGTGCAGCAATAGTACAGCAATATTACATCAATAGTACAGCAATAGTACAGCAGTAGTACGGTAATAGTAAGGCAATAGTACAGCAACAGTACAGCAATAGTACATCAATAGTACAGCAATAGTAAAGCAATAGTATAGTAATAGTACAGTAATAGTGCAGCAATAGTACAGCAATAGTTCAGCAATAGTACAGCAAAACTTTCAGCAGTCTTACGCTGTGTTTATATTTCCGATTTTCGATAGCTGCAGATGCAGAGCAAGAAATAAAGCAGTTAAGTATTATGTGCTACTGAAACAGTGAATTAGTAAGTTAGTTAGGTTAGGTGTCTGTGATTTTGGGCGGCTTCCACAGACATTAACGTCGTGACGTATTTTGTTAAAACTAAGTTACTGATAGATCAGTTAGTGTTTAATAAATTTTTTATACTTTACTTTCATCTCTTTTTATTTTTCTATGCTTCGTGTTTTCTTGTATTTGTTTGGTTTCTCTTAGTCTTTTTGTTCTTCTTTGTTTCTTGTTGTTGTTGTTGTTTTTGTTGTTGTTCTCGTTTGTGTCCTTGTTGCTATTTTATTCTTCTTTCTCTCTATCTCACTTGCCTTGCATAGAGACAGTGACAAATGTTTCAAAGTGCACATGTCCTGGGAGCATGGCCTCACTTTAATATATCTCCTCAGTCTGCACCCAAAGCTGCGAAGAAAAATCGCATGAAATATGCATAGACGTTTTATTGCAACTACTGCACAAAGTAATTGTTAAGCACCTACATATTTCGGCTACGTATTATAGCTGTCATCATGGAGACTTATTATTACAGAGACATAAGCAGAATATCGCACCTTGGCGTAGGCTGCTTATGTCTTCGCAACAGTTTGTCTCCGTGATGACGGCTGTAATATGTAGCCCTAAATGGTTGGAGCATAAAAATTGCTTTGTGCATTTGCCGGAAATAAAACTTGTACGTTGAAGACAGCTGCGCGGTATATGTATAACATTAAATCTATAGCATGAAATATTTACGGTATAGGAAGAGCTTGGGTATTATACGCGACCATCTCTGCTGCTAAGCAGACACTCACCCGATTCTGCGTGGTTGACTTCAGTCTTTCCCATTACAAATGCCGAGAAGCAAAAACTGCAGTTTTGATTTCTGTTATGCATTCAGTAGCCCGGTTTGCCGTATTTCATAAGTAAATCTGACACGGATCATAAATCGATCCATCTCTATTGTGGTATTGCACATCAATCATGTGGCCAGAACACTGGAGACTTCTTAGTGCGTACCGCTCGCCTGGCTGACTGCCAGACACATGAAGAATTTACAGCAGCAACTACATTTGTTATTGCCACGCGCCTTGCCTCCGCACTACTGAAAAAAACCTTATTTTGACACCGGAATTGGATAAAAGCCTACAACCCTCAAAGAATAACACTTACTGATGGCCATGGAAGCTTGGTAATGAGATTTTCTAAAATGTGGTGAAGTTTCAGTTAATGAGCAAAGGCTACTGATTTAAGTCACTGTCGCCCAAACATGCATGCAACTGAATTTATTTCTGAGTGTAAAACAGTGCATAAATGAATGAGGTTTCAAGTATATTATATTTCGATTTATAGTGCAGAAATAAATGTATTTATTAGATCGAATTCGAAGTAATAACCTAAACTTACAATAGGGCCCTTGTTACATGATGAAATGACGATTACCGTGGAAACAAGCTGCGCCTGTCAAAAGTGTGATGGGCAGAGGAATGGATTGATTTAGCTAGGGTAAGGAGAGGTGGTGGACTCTTGTGAATGTGGCAATGGACCTCCAAGTTCATAACATACGGGGAATGTAGCTTATTTCCCTTCCTGGTCGGGCTAAGGACTTATCAGCACCCCTGTATATTAAAAAGTTTCAATAGTAACATTTCACCTTACATGTACACAGTTTCCTCTCTGTCGCTGTATTTCTGCTATCAGAAAATCATTTACGAAAACGGGGACTTTATGGTTTTCGCAACGATGGACATTGTTCAATTCCTTCCGTAGAGTTACCCCTGCCCGTATATCCGTTATCAGCTCTGGACGTCCATTTGGGCGACATGTTCTAAAGGAAAATTCTGTGACTGAAAATGTGTAAGGACGTTGTGAGCATTACATATGCTATACGTATCTAAATTTCAAGGGTTCAAAAGTAATTGTGTCTGCTTCATACAAAATGCCAGAGGTGAAGGCATTGTTCTGTTAGTTCTCACTTTATAATTTCAAAAATGTCTTCTCGGATTTTGATAAATTTCTGTTTTGGTGTCTTCGTTAGCTCCTTTTCACTGATATATATACATACATATATGCATATATATGCATATATATATATATGTATGTATATGCACAGATTAAATACATACTATACGTTTTGTTCGAAGAGCTTTGTGGTGCGGCTTCTATTGAAGAATCTAGTTGTGAATATAATCTTTGACTCTTTATAGTAGAATAACGTCACAAATTTTTTTTTATTCTGAAAATCCTGATGGAATTCGGTCACAAGTTTCCTTCATGTTCACTTTCCCCTCAAGGTTTAAATAAATTATTAAATTCCTTGCGGGATTTCAGACTTCCGCCGCGGTGTAAATCAGATCTTCGCTCTTCTGGATATTTTTTTTTTCGCACTGTAGTTTGGCATTTTGCTACCGACATTTCGGGACAAACTTTTCGGAGCCGTTTTAGTTTAGAACACCCCCAGGAAACTCAACTACATTCCTCCTCTTTCTTCCTCCTACACTTTCCACTAACCCTATTGGGTCGCATCACGTTCGTTGAGAACCAATCAACGCCTACGCCATTCCCTATGTAACTGCGTAACTAAGTGTTTGCCGGTGTTGTTGTTGGATTGCTTGATCCTTGAAAATGGGACCGATAATTTGTCTTATAATGTCTGTAACAAACTAGTAAATGTAGGCTGCGAAAAATTCCAGATAAGCGAAGATCTTATTCAATTATTATGTACTTTCATTCATCTTCACGAGGCCCGCCTTTGTTGAAGATATATTTGTACCTGAAATATCGGACTGCTACAACAATCATTGTATATCAAGACAAAACACAATTTATTACAAATTCGTACAGTACAAATAAGCATACTCTTTGCAATATAGATATAAACTTTTGGTCACTGTAGAAAATGAATTTTATCATTAGCTAAATTAATAATTGTCCAACGAGATACAACACAAAGCAGTCTATTCATTATTCTGCAAGTTCAATCTACATGTTTCGCGTGTCAACCACACCCATCGTCAGGAGTACACAAAACTGTAACTACAGCCTCCGGTACTGTAGCTACCTCCCTCCAATGTGGCCAAGCTAGTCTGGCCACGTTGGAGGGAGGTAGCTGCACAAAAAATATGACCAGTACTCATCAGGAATATACAAAACTGTAACTACAACCTCCGGTACTGCAGCTACCTCCCTCCAATATGGCCAAGCTAGTCTGGCCACGTTGGAGGGAGGTAGCTGCACAAATAATATGACCAGTACTCATCAGGAATATACAAAACTGTAACTACAACCTCCGGTACTGCAGCTACCTCCCTCCAATATGGCCAAGCTAGTCTGGCCACGTTGGAGGGAGGTAGCTGCACAAAAAATATGACCAGTACTCATCAGGAATGTACAAAACTGTAACTACAACCTCCGGTACTGCAGCTACCTCCCTCCAACGTGGCCAGACTAGCTTGGCCACGTTGGAGAGAGACAGCTGCACAAGAAATATGACCAGTACCGGAGGCTGTAGTTACAGTTTTGTGTATTCCTGTTGATGTATGTGGTTGACATCCGAAACATGTAGAGTGAACTTACAGAATAATAAATAGACTGTTTTGTGTTGCGCCTCGTTGGACAGGTATTAATATAGATCAAAGATGCACGGAACCATAAACATAAAATCTATCCTTAGCCACATCACATTTTAAGTACAAAATATTTGCTACCGAACATGTCCTATTTTTAACCTATCTTATGCCTAGAAAAAGGTGATTTGTATGCTACTGACACTGTGTTGGCAGAAATCGCTACTACGTGGACAAGAATCCGATTTGTATCAACAGTAAATGAACATGAAGGCAAGTGACCTGTTTAAAATGACACAGATTGTTTTAATAACACGAGAATGTGCAGCAACCTCTCACAGTCGCCATTCTCCTGCCGCGAAAATAAAATGTGTGCAGTTCTACTTCTATATACAAATTTTCCAACTGTTTATAAAGATTCGTGTATGCGTGCCTTTGCATGGTAATGTTAGCCTGCTTTGAGACCTGCAAACTCTGTATCGCTTACACACCGTTTCACGTGTTTTGCTGTCCCTCCCAGGTCTTCTCTCACTCATGTCAATTATCTCTATTACCTTATCGCGGTTCTGATCGCGCTCATGGCGCCCGGGCTGGTAATGAGTATAAAATAAAACGTTACCGCAGCCATGGGGGATATTTTCACTTGTTTTTAGGCGTGTTCTCAAAATTGCGAAAAACCACTATTAGCTTCGTCATATCTGTCCTTCTCTCCCTCTGTCTGTCCGCCCGCCCATGTGTCCGTCCGCCCATGTGGAACACCAGGAATTTATTTTGGGATTTTCATCAAATTTGATATTTGAGCATTTTTTAATTCCTTCGGGACAATTTCTGACAAGTTGAGTCGGTACTTTACATGAAGATTATGATAATCGGTACTTTACATGAAGATTATGATACTCGGTACTTTAAATGAAGATTATGATAATCGATGCTTTACATGAGGATTATGATAATCGGTGCTTTAAATGAGGCTTATGATAATCGGTACTTTACATGAAGATTATGATAATCGGTGCATTACATGACGATTATGATAATCGGTACTTTACATGAAGATAATGATAATCGGTACTTTAAATGAAGATTATGATAATCGGTACTTCAAATGAAGATTATGATAATCGGTACTTTACATGAAGATTAAGATAATCGGTACTTTACATGAAGATTATGATACACGGTACTTTAAATGAAGATTATGATAATCGGTGCTTTACATGAGGATTATGATAATCGGTACTTTACATGAAGATTATGACAATCTCTCATTTCTTCTTATAATGAGAAATTCTTCAGACAAACATTGTAGAGGAAATCAAAACACATTTTGTGATCAATATATTTCTTTACCAGCAAATCTTGCTATTTATGAGATAATGTGGAAACATACGGTACAGACAGAGAGACCACAGGTGACAATATAATACGGCGTATGTGCATTGCGTACTGGATTAATAATGCTACAAACACACACTCAGACTATGCAATATTTGAAGAATAAGAAACCAACTAGATGCCACTTAATATTTTATTGTACTTCTTATAGGCTCAACATGTTTAGGGCAATACTATGCCCATGATCAGGAGCTCGCGATTATAATGTTGCTTACCATATTGGTTGTTTCGTTCTTGTTTTGCTGTAGTTGGAAGTTTGGTGCATTTAGGCTGGAGTAGTGTCCGGGCTGCATTCTTTATCCTACAGCTCGGACACTACTCCAGCCTAACCGCACCTAACTTCCAACATACAACAAACCAAGAACGAAAGGGCCAGTGTGGTAATCAACATTATAGTCGCGAGCTCCTGATGATGGGCACAGTAATGCCCTAAACATGTTGAGCCTATAAGAAGTACAATAAAATAATAAGTGGAATCTAGTTGGTTTTTTATTCTTCAGTTATCACAATGATGCACGGTCCAATAAACATCAGATATGCAATAATTGTTGCTTTTTGACTGCAACAGTTATTACAAGAATACGCCTCCATGTTAAACGTTATACGTACATCACTTATCTTTCTATAAGCTGTTATGTACACCAGCTGCTTGCTTTCCAAGCGTGACCGTCTTCAGGATGTTAAACCCGCGGTATTAGAAAAAATACGATGCGCATAACACAATTCTTTCGTATGAAGTTACACTCTGCTACTCTTATTTGCTGACAGCTATGATTTGTATTTCGCTCCAAATATCGCATGTAATTGGGTAAACGACGTAATGAGAAAACGTTATTTCGAACTGAATGTTGAGTTCATCAGTTCGTACATCTAACTCAGAGCAACTACATACATTAGCGAATAAAAATTTCGCTGCATGATTCATGTAAACAGTTATCAAATTTTATGTCTAAACTGCTGACAGTACTACAGAGGGTAAAGATAAAAAAGCGTTGTGAGTTTGTGTGTGTTTCTGGACCCAAGTGTAGCCTGCATATAAGGACATTACAGCAGTCCTTACAGTTTAGAGCCCGACGTATTTGTTGATTGCATTTTATACACTCGAAACTGAACTCGCTTCTTTTGAAATGCATGTTTGTATTTTCCTCCTGACGGGTTATTTAGTGTTCTGACGTCAGTATCGCCATGTTTCGTATAACTACTTATGGAGGTAAATATTTTAGTACGTTTTCATAAATGAGGAGCTATGACCTAACATTTTCGTAAAACTTTGTGTGTACACTCTGGGATGAAGCTTGTGAATTTTTTACAGCCAGGATGTGCATGCTTATAAAAATTATACATTAAAATTTCCACAAATTATACGCTGAAAATTAAAAGCGAAAAGAACATCAATATCTGTCTAATAGTCACCACTTTTTAAATTACGCATGAGTTAATATTTTCAGGTATATCTTCTAAACATTTAGTAGGAAAAGACCAGTCGATTTTATTCTAGTTGTTCACAGGTTGATTTACAGGTAGCAAACCGACTATCTTTACCAAACTTTTCCGTGTTTTTCCTCAGCTTATCAAGCCAAACACCATGGAATCACTGATAAGAATTACAGCAACTACTTCTCAGTGATTCATGCCTCACCGAATATGATTATTCTTTTTTGTCCTTGACAAAAAATAAAAGGTTTTGTCGTCACTAAGGCCTCTTATAATGACTCACATTGTGTCCATTTAGTAGGACTATGAGTAGTGAAATTAACCGTCACAAGCATTTTCCTTACACACACAAAAAATGAATGCTTCGGGATATGGTGGAAGTGATCACATAAACTTGTAAGTGCGGCAGGGTGATGGTGGTTACTGTAACTAATTATAATAGTTCAACTGACCCTTTAGCTACAGTGTTTCTGCCGCAAGTCTGAAGATCAAATCGCATTCAGGTCTCGCGAAAGCTGGTTGAATCAGTAACAACTAACAATTCAGCAGATGCTCCCACTTAATATAAAACATCCCAGTTGGTGTAACAATCATAACATCTATCAATATTCTCAGTCACAACCAACACAAAATTTGCGAACAATTTTATTAGACGGCAACTAGTTTCAACCCTAGACTCGGGGTCACATTCAGGCCATGATACAGTTATATGAACATGTACAGTTATATGAACATGAAGAGTTATATGAACATGTATAGTTATAAGAACGTGTACAGTTATATGAACATGTACAGTTATAAGAACATGTACAGTTATATGAACATGTACAGTTATAAGAACATGTACAGTTATATGAACATGTACAGTTATAAGAACGTGTACAGTTATATGAACATGTACAGAAAATAAAAGCCCTAAGTTGGAGATTTCCCACTTTAAATTAAAAATACGTTTAAATATATGTCAGGTAATTGAAAAAAGGCATAAGGAATTCAGCCAGCCAGTCAGCTAGTAATTCATTCTCTCAACAGTAAACAACTAGCAGCTAAACAAGCACAGGAAGCTCTGATAGCCCCGATAACTGTATAAATCCATTTACGATCCAGAAAGCACTGTACCTCCCTCTAAAATATTCGGAACATCATTTACATATATACAAGAATCGTGAGAAATTTATTTTACTACATCCCCAAACATAACTCTGCCATAAATGAAATGGCATCCCAGCTTATTAGATGGCAATACATCGTGACACATCACTAGACACCGGCAGCCTACAGCACACAGTAACTTTATACTGAATATTGTTATGAAGAAATGCTACAGTTGACATACAACAAATACATCACTTTTGGTTTATGCAAATATTGTAATTGGTATTTTTAAAAACAATTTAAAAAAATGGTTTATTATTTTTTAAATGTCCTTAGGCCTTTCTCTTTACCCTTGTATGCCTTACATACATTTTAAATGCATTTTTAGTATAAAAAGATGGAGATCTCCTAATTAAAGTTTTTAATTTTGTTTATGTTCATATTCTTGTATCATGACCTGATGATGACCCAAGCCTAGGGTCGAAAATAGTTGCCATCTAATAAACTGTTCGCAAATTGTGTGTTTGTTGTGACTGAAAATATTGATAGGTAAAATTGATCTTACGTTTCTTATAGTGTCATGGGTTCAAAGTGGGAAATTCAGGGTAAATCTGATACCCAGAAGGAAAACATATATCTTAAATTTTGTATTTTCGTTGTTACACCGTGCATGATTTCGAGTTACTTAATTATTATACCAACCACTGCACATATATAAAATTTACACATTAAAACACTAAAAACGCTCCGACATATTTCGGTCCTAGGACCATCATCAGGGAGCCATATCGTCCTTGCTAAAGTTACACTATAAAAAGTCACATTAATTTCGCTGTACCAGTTGGATATTGTGACAGCATGCCGTGTTGCGTAATGTTATGTTGCGAAGAGTGCCCTGCTATAGCATTACACAATACGGCATGTTGCCACAATACCCAACTGGTACAGCGAAATTAATGTGACCTTTTATAGTGTAACGTTAACAAGGACGATATGGCTCCCTGATGATGGTCCTAGGACCGAAATATGTCGGAGCTTTTTTAATGTTTTAATGTGTAAATATTATCAATTTTATATATGCGCAGTAGTTGGTATAATAATTGAGTAACTTAAATTTGGTGTTATTCATACCGTGCATGTTATTACATTCAATATATAACTAATTTTTTTGATGATATTTTTTTATCTTAAGTTATATACGTAAACTCTAGCACAAACTTGAAGACGATTGCTTTCACTGAAGTGGAGTATTTTCTTCTATAGTACGGTCTCTGTAAGCTTATTATAAATATAATAACTGGAGAATTAGACGCAATATTCATAGAGTATTCTGGTTACCCCAGGCTCACGTTCACAACTAGCAGACAACGCCACGTGGCAATGATGTTATAAATGATAGCCATGTAGTATCGTTAGACTGAAGAAACCTTGTTCGCCTTCTCTCAAAAGCACCAGTAGTGCAGTCCATGGTAGGTCCCAAACCCTGATCCATATATACACGATACTTTGGCTGAATACACACTTCCCATTATTCACATTACTGAAGTCTTGTTCTAGCAGTTGTGTTTCTTCCCCACTCAAAGAAATTTGTAAAAACCCATAAAATATTTTAGGAAATGACACAGCAAGTTACTTAAAGTAACCTGATTTCAGAACTGTAACAATAAATTATATTTTCAGTTTGGTTTATTTTATTACACTCGCTATTTTTTTTTAAATTTTTATATTATTTTGCATCTTGAAATGTGAAGGCATTCCTAGAGGATGGACCCGAAGCTTCCTGGATTTAATTATGTTATTGTTCCTCACTGATGAATGGTGAATGCTACAGCAACGATCTAAAGGTCATGGCTATTTTAAACACTCAAATGTCTTCTACGTTACAGCGACTAGCTACAGACTGGATTGTCAGGGGTTCGAATCCCGACAGGGGTGAGAGATTTACTCTTTTTCGAAACTTTCCAGACTTGTTCTGCGACATATGCAGGCTCCTGCTTCAGGGGTACCGCGTTCTCTCCTGGTCTCAAGCGACATGATCTTGAAGTTCACTACATATCTCTATCTAGTGACGAATTTAGGAATTAGTGGAGGTATGAAACTGCACATTCATGGTGTGAACTGTAAAAAATTGTCCTCCCTCATATCCTTGATTCCTGCTCTTCCAATAGGGAAGTAGAGCAACGCCAGTTACAACCTACCATGAATTATATGACCATAAGCATTTATTGGCTCGTAAGGTTTATTTCCCAATTAGGTTATGAGCCAGTAAGTTCAGTAATACAAAATATGATAATATCTATGTTAGGTACATGTAGAGTATTCGAGATTTGTTACGTGTCGAAAAATAATATTTTTGGTGATCTTATTCCCAGGTGTGGGCAGATCCCAGGAAAACAATTTTATGCTCCAAAATTTCTAAAAAAATTTGAGTACTCTTGCTTTTGTCCTCTTTTAATGGTCTTACCTTGAAAATTTCTTCCTTCTGAAAGAGTAAGATCGGAACAGAACATTGGGCTATCCCAGCCCTTATCATTGAATAATCCAGATTGCATTCAGCATGATACATGCCTCTGCAGATTGCGATAGGGATATGATTATTAATAAATCACAATTTCCCAAAATGTTTTGTTCTCTTCATATAAAATGCACCCCCTATAATTATTTTCTTGCAATACAAGTGTAAGGGGCTTTACAGGCCAATGAGTGGCCCTGTAACGCGGAGAAATGGGAGTTCTGTGTAGACGTCGACATCTGTCAGAGAGACCGGTTTTGCATTCGACGCGACCTGTTTACAAATTTGCATAAAACGGAAAGCGGGTGACCCTAGATCACAGTGACCTCTAACACCATACACTCAGATAGACCTGTATGTTTTAATTTGGCCGTCACATGTTGTGAAAATTTAAATTCATAATTATGGAATAAGCGAAATATAAGATTTCTGAAATGGTTTTGGAGATTGCACAAACGTGTGCTGGACCGGACAGCATAGTCGGCATAGCAACTGGCTACGGGCTGGACGGTCCAGGGATCGAATCCCGCTGGGGGCGAGATTTTCCGCACCTGTCCAGACAGGCCCTGAGGCCCGCGCAGCTTCCTGTAAAACGGGTACCGGGTCTTTCCGGGGGTAAAAAGCGGCCGAAGCATGACGCTAAGCCCTCACCCCCTTCTTGTGCCGTGGTCAAGAAAGAGTAGAGCTGTACCTCTATACCACCTATGGGCCGTACGGCCTGTGCAGAGCCTCCGTGCCTGTACAAGGGTGCACTTTATTTACAAACGTGTGCTATGTCACCGGCGCCTGAGTAACTTTCGTCCATATACTAACCGTTTTGAGGACATCAGAGAGCTCATGTTGAGACACACTGGTGCAAATGTTATTCGTTTTTGTATATAATATTTTGCTGCAATTAACTTATGAACGCTACAGTGCACTACGCTGTATAAACTCTGAAATTTTTGTGTGATTAACTATCGAATGACTTATAGCTATAATGGTACATCTAGGTGTGTCCTGCGGTGAGCAGTCGATGTTTGTAACCCGTGCTTCAACTGCTTCGTCCTGCGGTGAGCAGTCGATGTTTGTAACCCGTGCTTCAACTGCTTCGTCCGGCTTCCAAACACCGACTGTAGCTGAGACCCGGACCAGGGAGCGCAGAGCAATGTGTCATTGGATCGACTGATTCCGTGTTTGTAACTTGAGTTAAGTTTTTGAATTCATTATCGTTACTTGCCAAAAGAAATTTCTAACTTATGAGCAATAGAATGGGCGAGTTTCAACCACAGCACGTAAAGAGGAGATGTGATGACTTCTGTTTATTAAACGGACTTACGACTTTTCCTTAAACAAACACATTGGCACGTACCGAGACCGGTAAACCGTTTCGTACCAAATATGCTTCAACCAGTAAAAGTGATTTAGTACATACTACTTGACACATGCCTCTTTGAGATGGGCGTGAGACGTTGTTCATATTAATAAAACAGTATAGCCTGATGTTTTTCGAAAACAGTGATCATTCTATTAATAAAACAGTATAGCCTGATGTTTTTCGAAAAGAGTAAAAAAACTATTAATAAAATAGTATAGGCTGGCGCGTATGGGTGAGGAAAGTGGGATGTATAGGGTCTTGGTGGGGAAACCGGAGGGAAGGAAACCATTGGGGAGACCTAGGGGTAGATGGAGGGATAATATAAGGATGGATCTCCAG
>Ga0131853_10020498_pt1 | contig 12004 bp, 8 predicted proteins | sample TergutLab28metaG_FD_92764 | JGI IMG/M metagenome (GOLD analysis project Ga0131853, IMG submission 92764) | Labiotermes labralis P1 segment gut microbial communities from Petit-Saut dam, French Guiana - Lab288 P1 (version 2) (version 2) | ecosystem: Host-associated > Arthropoda: Insects >...
CAGAATTTGTAACTGAAGTAACCTGTGAAAACTGTCTTGCAAAATCTTGCAATCGTTCAATTCTGCAAATGAAACCACATCAGTCATTCAATGTAGACTGGTTCTGGCAAACAAAGTACTGCCTTAACATCACACTGCTGTTTACATAACATACTACTGCACTACCTAATTTCCCATGCAGGAAAGTTTCACTGTGAAAAAAATACAGTATTTCTTTGTGAAATACCTTGATCTTCTCATCGCTGCTTCAGCTTCTTGAACAGCTACATCCCATTTTGCTTTTGCTTTTGGTGTTACGTGGAATGCAGCGGCAAATTTACGATCCCGTTTCTTTGTCTACCAAAAACAAATACTTTGCATAAGATATGAGGTTCTCACATTTGTGACTATGAAGATTACTGGTCTTGTGCTTTTGTAAAAAGGCAATGTTTAGGAGGAACCTACTGCCTCCATCAAGCAGCTGAAGGCAGCAGATTTCTATGAAACATTATTATTAAACACCACACAAGCAAACAACTTCAAACTGTTTAAGCACTATCACTGCTTGGTTACTACTATAATCTCAAAGTGAAACCCTATCCTTGTGACAAGTACTAAACGTAGAATACGAACCCTTATTCCTCTACTGTTGGCACAGCCCCAATATTATGTTTTGTGTTGGTATCCTTTGTCAGTGTTTGACACAGATTTCTTGTTTTATTCTTTGGAGGTCAGTAGATCATGCAACTAAATATATTTTTTTTGTAACATACTGACTTATTGGTTACTACATTGAATAACAAATAAAACATGGCAGTTAAAAAGTTACAGAACCATTAAACTGGGGGCAGTCACACATCAGCAATACATAAGATATGTACATAGTCTGCCTGGATCAAATCCAATTGAGTAGAGATTTTTGAACTACAGATAGCAGCTCAGCACCTCACACATAAGGAATTTACAGCTTAGGGAATATACTAATATTTTATCTGAATAAAACCAACAGTCATAAATCACCTTAAAATAATAACATAATATGCTATTGAAAACCATGGTACAAGAACTTCTTTCAGCAGTTCACAAAAATTCAACTGGTCAAGAAATTCCTTGCTTTACAGAATCCTGAGCTTCATGACTAGTCTATCCAAGCCTCAAGTCCAACTCTGTACAACTCCCTGACATATTAGATTCATACAATGCAGGGCTGTCATACACATCCAACCCATAACGATCACTTGCCAGCCATCTGCAAGTATTCAGTCACTGATCACTTACTAGCCATGTGCAAGTTTTCAGTCACTGCATTTAGAGCTACCATTCTTATGCAGTGACTGTCTCTTTCATTTGATAACACAATAACCAAAGCTCCAAAAATGCCATATACATTTACTGCTTGCACCAGGATTCCTGAGCTTTGTGCTTTGCTGTTCATACAGTACTGCTCAGTATCCATGTAACACAAAACAATGACCCACAGCTTCTTTACCCAGTAATATTAGGTGAATTATTGTAGGCATACCATATTGTTCTTTCCAACAGCATAACACACACATGCACAGGAAACTGGTAGTTATCACTCTTCTCCTCACAACCCCCAGTGACATACCTCCATACATGCTGACTGCAGTATCAGCCACTTAAAAAAAAATCCACTCACCCAGTGCCTTGCAGTATATAAAAAATAAAGTATTCCCTATACAGGTCTATTACAGGCTCAGATGGTTTCAGGTGGTTGAGGCTCCCAGATTTCCCGATAATCATCACATGAAGGTGGTAAGGTTGTCAGCCCTAAGCACTGGCTGCCTTTACTCCCCAGGGAATATTCCTGGTACTTATTTCTGTTAGAGGCTGAGTTGACCCCAGGGCCATAGTGTGGCCAGTAGCATTAAGTCAATGCAAAAATTCCAATGAAACCATCAGGAATCGAACCACAACATTCCAGCTTGTAGCACAGTCCCTCAACCAACTGGAACACCACATGCCCCTACCTCAAAGTATACTTCATACAAATATCTTTACACCTGTTACTTTGCTCCCTTTTTGGGGACCTGCTTCTACTTGCTGCTAATGCCTTTGAATGTGCTTTTCCAATAACAAAAAGAAAATACTCTGTTAAAATAATTTAGTGATATTTTCTTACCTCACTCTGTATCGTTGCTGCAAGTTTATTCAAGGCTTCAAGACCTTCAAAACGAATGACACAACTGGAGTAAAGCCAACTACGCCTACCATTATCTCCAAAAAACTGAACATGAAGGCTTCGAAGGATGAAGTTACCTCGAACTGTTGAAAGAAAGCATAAATTATTTTACAACATTGTATTACTTGAACAGTACATTGTGTAACTACATCACAATAGTGTTAGCCAGAGGTCATCACGACATCAATGGCTCAATATAAACACCATGTAGTTGCTGGAGTGGGGTGAGACCAGGTCCTTTGGTATAGCTGCATCAAATGGGAGTAGCACCTGATGACAGATGAGTATGAACCATTAGGGATATAAAAGGCAGGAGTAAGCCAAAATGCTAGAGTACAAAAAAAAAATCCCTAGCACCACTCAATCTATGTGAAATTCTATACTAGCTACACTTGGACTGAACCTGGGCCTCCAGTGAGCATGTGAGGAATGAACACCCTAAGTACAGCATGCGCCAAGTATGCCTGAAACACTGCATTTTCCCAAATACTATAACATGTTAAGTATGCACTATTCAGACTTCACCCCACAACATTACAAACAGGATGCAGGATTTACATAAAAATGCAGCATTTGAACATGATGATGGACACTGAGATGTGAGTAGCTGGTGGAGGATGCAGTCATGGCATATATCTAGGTAACTGCCAACTCTACATATAGAGTGTAAAGAACCATGATAAACCTTAGGCAGAAGATGCGGCCTGGATCAGAGCAGAACTCCTTACATTACTGTGTCTAACCACCATGTCAAGAAGGGTACAGAGGGCCATTAGAGTAATAAAGCAGAGTACGGTGAGCCATCAGAGTAACAAACAATACCATCAAATATGAATATCAATACGTTAAAACTCAAAAACATAGACACATTTTGGGTCACACTCAACAAAAATCAAATTCAATTAAAATACATTTTAGCCAGAATATGTCAATAACATGGAATGACAAAAATTAAAAATTTTGAAAAATTCAGAGCACTAATAATTTTCCACTTTCTAGGAAAATATTGTATATACATCATGGGGATTTAAAAATAATGGTCCCTGGTTGCCAATGATAACAGAAATATTTTTGCAGGCGAATGATTGCCCATTTAGAGTTCAGGAGTTGGCTTCTGAAGTTGTGGCAATGTCACTCAAATCCCCACGAAGACATTCCTCTTAATGGACGACATCCCTTTGTATTTCATTAATTACCAAAATAATGAGAATACAGTCCAACACAACTACTTCTATTACAAAAACAAATCTTCTTAAAAGAAGTTCAATTTCATATCATTATCACATTATTTCATGAAATGATAGCTCATACTTCCAGTTATTACACAAGTGATTAATTTATTACACATAAACCTTATTGTAGCATGATCAATTATATCCACACTTAAAGAAAAACTTGATATTCTGTCACCTGTAAAAAATATTATATGTACTTACACATAACATTAAAATTTTAAAATGTGTATAATTATATTGTATAATTCTTTTATCATTCAGTACATTAAGGTACTGAACTCTTCATGTAACGAAAAAAGCATAATTATGAGACGCACAGATTTATTTAAAAAACTTAAAATTTTACCTATTCAATCACAATATATGCTTTCCCTTCTACTACTTGTGGTCAATAATAAAGATAAATACAAAGCAAACTCAGAGATTCGCAGCATAAATACTACATGAAACTTCAACCTTAATCAAATATATCAATGTATCAAAAAGGAATCTACTATTTTGGCATCAAGGTCTTCAACTATCTCCCTTCCCATACCAAAAACCTGTCCATAATACCAAACACTTTGAATCAGTATTAAAAAGTTTCTTATTTTCTGATTCCTTCTGCTCCCTCAATGAATACTTTAATGCACCTAAAGAATGACAGTCTATGGTTCATTTTCTCAACTGTTCCTTTTGAACTAATTTACTATTATTATTCAGTTTTGAACTGAAGGTTTTAATGAACTAACACACAAATTTCATCATGTACTTTTTCCATTTTATGCGTTTATATTATATAGTTTATTTACATCTGCTTGCCTTGGTGTGTATACAGTGGTTTTAGGCTCAATGTGGTTATGGTCAGGCTTAGAACTATCTTCACTAACATCTAATTGAAATATTTTTTTATTTATTGTGTTTACTCGTTCTGTATCCAAAAGGTTTTATAACCTTTCATGGATTTATATAGAATGTATGAGAAATATATAAATAAATATAAATGTTCCCTTTTTCTGCCATCCTATGTCCTATATTTCAGAGGATACTCAGACCTTGCAATGAATCTGTTGTGTATTCTTAGTAATATAATAAGAGTACCTACAAGACATTAATGTTTTATAACTATGATGGTTTTTATGGATATCTGATCCCTGATGGTTAAGTTTTTATGATATATGGTGGACATAAAGTCATGTAGTATTCAATCTAGTTTACAGGTTGGTGTGTACTACTTTGTTGGAATGTTAGGTGTGTGGTGTATTAGTGAAGGTCCACTAGTCATCAACATACAGAACACATTACAGCTGCCAATGCAAGAACTTGAACAGATGGTCCTCAAACACAGCCCCAATGCCACACCAGTTTTAACAACTACATTAATTATAATTCCACAATTTTGGCCTACATTAAGTAATCCAATTTATCACCTTTACATACCTAAAAGAATGAGCATTACATAAGGCATTGTCATTAATATAGTTTATATTAAACCACTTATTTTTACATAAAATCTATGGAGGCTGATAAATAACTATTATAAAACCAGATATAAATATGCAAGTAAAGTCAATATTACAAGTGTGCTTGCATAATACGGACCAACAAGATGCACTTTTCTTTCTTAATTTATTTTCAATAATCTACCCTCTTCTCTATGTACCATACACATCCGACTTACCAACATCCAGGGAAACTACATTAGGCACATTCGCAGGCGAAAGCAATATTTGGAACTCATGAAGACCCTATGATAGCCTCAGTTTATCTTCAAGAGCACTTACACATCATCAAAAAATGGCCAAAGAAATGGTAAATTAAGGTTAACGAATCCAAGTCAACGCACATAACATTTACCCTCCAGAAAGGCCACTGCCCTGCACTCAACATCAACCAAACTATTATACCTCAAACAGAAGTAGTAAAATACCTAGGACTGCACTTCGATTGCAGATTAAATTGGAAAGAACACATTGCCAGAAAAAGAAAACAAACAGACTTAAAAACAAAACAGATCAACTGGTTACTAGGAAAAAAATCCCATCTATCTACAGAAAAAAAAAAAATACTCATCTACAAAGCAGTAATCAAACCCATATGGAGCTACGGAATAGAACTGTGGGGTTGCAGAAGCAAGTCCAACATAGTCATCACGCAGAGATCCCAATCCAAAATTCTCAGAGCCATAGCAAATGCACCCTAGTATATAACAAATCATACTCTACATACAGATTTCAACACCCCTTACGTAAGTGATGTCATCCACGAAAGAATCAATAAACATCACAACAAACAGCAAGCCCATCCCAATCCACTATTAGAGCCACTACTACAACCTATAAACACCAGGAGACTAAAACAATGTTGGCCTTTAGACTTGCAAGGCACCTGAGGTGACATCACTGGATGAATACCCTACCACATCATAGTAATACATGGTATCATAGCATACTTTGTATAGTCATCACATTAGCTTAGAGATTGTATTTTTTCTGATTGGTAATAAATAAATAAAAATAATCTATCCCCTACATGTTTCGAATAGAGTAACTATTCATCATCAGGAGGCAGTTATTGTATATGCAGCATATGATGTTTATCATGCATCTGTGTTGACTAGCTGCTAACACGATCAGAGTGGATATGGTAAATACCATATGATGCATATACAGTAACTACCTCCTGATGAATAGTTACTCTATTCGAAACATGCAGAGGAAAGATTACTAAAAATAAATTAAGAAAGAAAAGTGCATCTTGTTGGTCCTTATTACGCAAGTATATCACAACTCACGGTCCAAAGAGTGTGAAATTTGTCAATACTACAAGTTATAGTAAAAATAACATTAAATATATCTCAGGCTCCATAAGAATACACATACCATAAAGGGAGATAAGATCTCAAAACTTTCTCTTTTAGCAATAATACATCTGTGACTACTTCCTCAGTACTTCTTAGACACGTTCACATAGTTGCAAAAAGTGCCTATTACCTTCATCAAGGAGATATAACCATCACACAAATGTGCCACAACATTACATTTAGGTACACTTCCCATCTTGCGTGTAGGACCTGGCCTGAAGATGGCTTGTAATTTGAGTTACAACATGTAGCCAAGTATATTAGCAATTCTCATATTTCAATTAAGTGTTGTGTTAAACTGCATTAGCATCTCTGATTCTTGTCATTTAAGTAAAAGGTAAAGCAGTCCCATTACAGGCCTGGACAGGCCCAGAGGGTTCCAGGAAGTTAAGGTTCCCAGATTTTGTGACAACAGCACAGGATGGTGGTAGGTTGTCAGCCTTATGCACTGGCCACCTTTACTCCCAGGAAATACTCCTGGTACTCAATTATGTTAGAGGCTGAGTCTACCCCAGGGCCATAATGCGATAGGAAGGATTTTATGTCAATGAAAAATCCACTGATACCAGCTGGGATCAAACCAGTGAACTTTCGATTTGTAGTACAGCACCTTAACCACTGTGCTACTGCAGTCCCCATGTCATTTAAGTGCAAAGGGTAAACAGTACCCAAAAATATTCTGTTGTAACCAAGAAGTGAAAATGCCTCTTTTCAATTTTATTTCTCTGTCTTTATCTTATAACTGGCCTGTGGGTGTTTCAGACAAACACTATGATAAGAGGAAGAAACTAATCTTACATTCCAAATACAGGCACCAGAAAACACTTCAACATTTTCTGGCAACCAACAATTTTGAACAGCTACCAGATTTTAAAAATTTGTCAATCCCTGCTCACAGTAATAACCTTAATATGCATTAACACATAAAATAGAAGGCCCACTTGTAAAATGGACAACGCTAACCACTGAAATGACCATGTGCTTGCAACTCCCAGTCACAATAAGCATTCATTCTAGTGTACTAGTTTGCAGTGTTCACCATTGCATCATTTTTGAGATCCTAAATTATGACAAATATAATTTGCTAAGGCACATACAATATGCATCAACCAGCTCTTCTTCAAACTCTTCAGTCACAGAATTTTCATTAGGTATGACTACCAGCATTCCACATCCTTTAATTTAATCAACACTTGTATACACACTGTTTTAAAAACAATAAAATCATCACATAAGTTTCAAAATAAAGGGTTAATTAAGGCATCTTATCTCAGGTTATAGGTTATAGAAAGAAAAGAATAGAATAACAATATAACACCACTGAAAGAAACACAGTCACAGCAATGCCCTAAACAAAAACGTTGAAATATGGTACTGCTATTGAATAAAACAATACCATGAGAGTGGAATCAGTAAAAATGAGACTTCTCTTACCTTTAATGGATGTAATAACAATAAATGATAATGAATTACAAATACTATAAAAATTAAATGTTGCAAACATTATGTACAAATAGAGTACAAAAATAGTTGGCTGTAACATACAAACAAAACAAGTAAACAACACTAAAGCATGCATCAGAACACAAACCACCGAAAACAGATTGTAGCATCCCAAAAGAAAAAGGATAGAGTGACCTGTTGTACCACAAGGATTTAGTAACAAATAATTAAGCCCAATTCTGCACTCCAGTCAGCCTTAGTAGCACTGGTGCCTCTGCCAATTTTATTTTCTACACTGTGTACATCATAACATTGAAATATTAATGTTAAACAATAAGGAGATGCAAGACTTTCTTTGTTCCTTACGCGGTGAACCTACCAACACATACTGACCATTCTATAAACGCAGTATATCTTTACAAAGCAATAACCAATTGCAGTAGGCAAATTAACTAAAATGGTTTACATTATGGCTAGTAACCTAAAATGAAGCCCAAATTCTGTGACAGAAAGAGTGTGTACAATATAGCAGTGGGAATCAGGTCCAGTAATTGTTGTTAAACTTCTGTACTGTTGCTCCTGCAACACATACATTATAGAAGATGCAACTGGAATGGTACCAATGCATCTGTCATGCACATATTCTATCTGTATTGCAATGGAACACTCACCAATTGTCTTTGTGAAGATTCTCTGCTGTGGATCCAAAGCTATCATGCATGGCCAGAATGGATAACCAGAAACACGAGCCCATGCAAGGTCTCCAATTACCCAGTCACACCCAGGCACCTTTTCTTCACACACTGATATTTCAGAGCTCCTGCGTGTTTTATATGTTACCACACTCTCTACTCCCTCTCTCTCATTTTCTGCTGCAGAAGTGGCTTCAAGTTTTATTGGCAAACTTTCAATACCATCATTCTCCGCATCTGGTTTCTCTGATTTCACATTGGAAATATCTAGGTTTTCAGTATTTGTATTTCTATTTGACTTTTCCAGTTCGGTGTTTCCCTTGCTTCGTCTATCTTTCTTCACAAAGATATCATACAGTCTCTGCCCCTTTTGACAAACCTTTGACAATTCCATAGGTGTTGCAGACACTGGTAATCCTGCACCTTTACCAGGGCTTTTATTTGGACTATGGCCAAGTATAGCTGCAACCTTCTTGTCAGTTGGAAGGAAATCTTCAGGTATTTTCGGTTTATGGGTCCTACCATACCGGCTTCTGATAACAGACGGAGAAACGCTGTTCACATCCGATTGGTTTTGTGTTACAAAATCTGAGGCTATCTTCAAGCCTTCTTCTACATGCCTTCTCTTTTTGCCTGAGTGAAGAGTCTTAGAAGCAACATCTAAAGAACATTCACCTTTCTTAGATAAAATTCCACCCAAGCTTGCCAATGTATTATCACTATCATTGATTATTTTTGGAGGTGGTTCCTCCAAAGACGGATCATTTTCTCCCATTATGGGTCATACAGAGTAGTCACGTTCTGGTGTCACTTCTCAGATGCAGGCCAATCTGCTAACAAAACACAAAGAGAAGCACATATAAACGCTAGGCCTCTACAAAAATTATTCCCATAAATCTGTATGACGGTTAATTTAAAACATTTAACCTGAAGTCTCTTTCAAACAGTGGTCAAATTTATCGTTTCTGCAATACTGCCAATGATCGACCATCGCACCAACATTACTGTAGGAATCACTTGCTTCACCCTATTCATATAGCCTGGATTCCTTATCACACTAAATATACGGTAAAATTGTATCTATCATAAATATAACGTCATATACAGTTCTCTAATAAGTAAATTACACAAAACTAGAGGACCACTGTTGCATACTCAAGTAAAATTCATTGGTATTCAAATGGCAGTGCCTGTTCCAAGCATGAATAGCTCCTTCTTATCACACATAGCACAATTTAATGAACGTTTTCATTGTTCTATAATGATTATGAACACACCGTGCGAATAAATTAGCACTGTGCAGTTTTAAATACCACCTCTGGCAGCCCACAATATCTTCTTCCTAACCAAAACACACCAAACACTCACCAACTGCAATGCAACCTGCTACCATCTAACACCGTCAACTAGGACACCGCGGAGTCCACGGTGGAGTCCATTACTTTCCCGCGTTATTTTTACTCATCTTCATTGGTGGGTTTAAAATTTTCCTTGCGATCATTGACGGCATAGACTCTAGATCACTCATGGACCCATAAAGCCTGATATTATGTTCTATAAATTCATCAGGCTGATTACAGTTACAATTTTACACTATAAACACTGCTGCAGGAATATTCCGTATATTTTTCGTATTGAGCTCTACAAAATGACGAAAAGCGCCCTTAACGTATGAAACACAGAACTAGTACAAACCACGCAAACAAAGCATCCCGTATGTAATCATGATCCATGATACATAGTAAAGTTTCCAGTTGGTACAGTCTTCTTTAAAGAAGCAATAAATGTTTGATCAGAAGAAATCCTCAGCACTCACAAAATCGTGATGCCCATTTTAGGCATGTAAATATTGGACCTCATCCTCAAGCACTTAATACAGCTCTAATTTTAATATTATTGTTCCAGCTGTACCTAGGTCTATCCTAGATCTCACCCACGGTTTTCCAGTTGCATTTGTCTATGCAGTTCTTGTTTTTACGTGCATGCTTTATTTCTTGTTCATGCGACACATTACTAGGAACTGGAACATTAGCAGATGCAAGGTACAAACAGTCAAAATGCGACAGGAAATTATGCCACTCAAAAGCATTTCGTTGCATACGTCTGAAACTTAAATTGTTGTTTTTAACACAAAAATAAACTTCATGTAAACGTGATCTGAAAGGCATTTTTGCTGTCGTTACTAGTGCTTCATTATATGAATTCAGCAACAAATTGCAAGGTGCACAGATGTTGATAAACTGCTAGTTGCTCAGCTAACCAAAAACTCTTTGTAATTTGGATATCTACAGGTTAATTACCACATTCACCAGCATCTGGAACGGGTCCCTATTCCGAGTCAAATATATCCATTACACTCTCTTACACGCTATTTCTACCATGATCCATATTAATATTATCAACCCTTCTGAGCCTAGGACTTGCATATAGACCCTTTCCTTCAGGTTTTCTGACCGGAAATTCGAATGCATTTCTTTTTTCTCCCTTACATGTTGCTGACAATCTCATGCTAATAAAGTTTAGTGACGAGCACAATCTACAGAGGCCTCATTAAGCAATTGCCCCTAACTCCTTGTTAATTCCTTCATCTTCCATACTAAAAATTTCCTCAGTACCTTTTTTTTAAACACCCTTGGTCTATGTTCTTTGCTGTACTTTACAGCAAAATTCACATCCATACAAGCAAGAGATGATACTGAAGTTTTTTATACTTCAAAATTTTCATATCTATATAGCAGATTGGAAGACAAAATACACTTTATTTTGTGACATCCACAAATGCAAGGCCGGAAGAACTTGGACGCAGTGCCACAGATGCTCCAAGGACCAAAAGAAACCATTCAGTCTTCACAATAAAATATGCTCTATGACTGTAGGTCATTTTTTATTTCAGTAATTGCATCTTTTCTAATCCATGCATATTTAAATATTTTGTGGGTCTGTGTGTTTAAAAAAAAAAAAAAATGCAAAATATGCACAAAGAACACCAAACTAACTTAATCTGACATTACCAAAAGAATGTGCTAAGTACCGTTTATGACCTCATGTGGGTTAACATTGATGCATAGAGCCTAACCAGGAACACGGTTTTAGTTTAACATATTTTTTTGGAATGTAATAAAAGAAAGACAAATAAAAATGAGGGCCAGTGTAAGATATTTCAGGGCCAAATACAAAATGAATTTAGGGACCCTGCCTATTTATAATCATGAATTGACAATGCAGATATATCAATAGAAGAATTTGCATATATTGAAACATATAAAAAAGAGATACAAAATACAACCAGTCTTGTCAACATCCCCTAAATAGTGGAGTTCCATGCAACCACATATGTTGCATTGATGTGACTGCAGAACATTCAATATACAGACAAATGGACAAAATAGTATACAGCAGAAGAAAGTAGTTCATTGCCTTCAACTGATTTATTGCATTCTAAATTATGGGATTCATATACGTGGGCCTAGTCTATTATCATTCTTATTTATATTTGCTGTACATACAAGCATGTGTTTCCATTTATAATTTTCAGGGCAAAATCAGTCTCATTACACATTAGACGGAAAATTTAATCATATACAGTATGACTTAAGAGCACTTCTGTAAC
>Ga0131853_10020500_pt1 | contig 12004 bp, 7 predicted proteins | sample TergutLab28metaG_FD_92764 | JGI IMG/M metagenome (GOLD analysis project Ga0131853, IMG submission 92764) | Labiotermes labralis P1 segment gut microbial communities from Petit-Saut dam, French Guiana - Lab288 P1 (version 2) (version 2) | ecosystem: Host-associated > Arthropoda: Insects >...
CCCCCCCCCCCCCCAATCTCCCGGTACCGCCCGAATTTTAATAGAAACAGAACTCACGCCGGAGTGAGTCAAGTTAATGCAGTATGACAGGCGTATGGTTTTAAATAAGACAATATTACTAAAAAGAATGATGGATAACGCAGGCCAGTCTCGTACGTGCAGGTTACGTTCCTGCAAATCGCCGCGAAAATCGAAATACTAGTAACAGAGTTTGCCTTCCCGAACAAGCAAACCTTCGAACTTTCGGAATTAAATCAAACACAAAACTCTCTTGACACATACTGATATAGAGGGCCAGTAAATAATTAGGTAGATGACAAAGCATGTGTCTGATAAATAAAAGAACCAAAAAAGTGTGTAAATTCAAAATTAATAAATGTCAACTATGTCTCACTCAACGTTGCCGAAAAGAGATTTATGGGCAGCTGAATTGTCAATATAGGATGACTTGGCAAAGGCGAAGGTAGAAAAATGATACAAAACAGCGGATAACAACAGCGCGATAAAGACTGTCCCTTTAAATTTGTAACCGTACAAGCAGGAGAACGCCGATGAGGGTACTGCAATATTTAAACCGAACGTTCGTAGACTCCAGTTGAAATGTGATGGCACACGGTGACGCACGGGAGGGGAAGTGAAGGGGAAACTGGCGAATGGAGTGGGTAGCCAGTACCCTTCACACTACCTCGGAACATAGTGTATCCAGCATTACTACCGCTGATGCGCACACCTCGACTGCCAGTAATAGACTGAACTGACGCCCCCGCCGATTTAAATGGACTCGTCCGTTTCGCCGAAAGACGAAATCTGGTTTCTGCGCGTGTGCCATCACATTTCAACTGGCCTCTATCAGCTTCTCATCGTTTGGAAGAACACAAATATTAATATTTCATAAAGTAAAACATTCCTTGAAAAGTGCAACGTAAGAAGTTGTACAAATGCCACCTCTAGTTAGATTTTCGACATACAAACCTTCTGTTGATCCCCTCTGATATATTACAGCCCTTGGCGGACACTACGATATCACTTCACGGAATACGCAGGGTTAATGAGCGCGAATCTTTTACTAGGCTACTTGTTTATTGTTAGACACGTTCGCAAAATGGCGAAAAGCGACTGTTAGCTTTGTCGTGTATGTCTCTCCGTCCGCATGAAGCAACTCTGTTCAATTTCATATGTGATTATTTTTCAAAAATCTGTCGAGAAAATTCAAGTTTCATTAAAATCCAACATAAGAATAACGGGTACTTTACGTAAACACCTGTGTAATTTTTATGAAAATACCTCGCTGCGTAACCAACGAAACTCCTTTTTTTTTTAATGGCTAAGTGTATCCAGACGGAAGGATATATTGAAAACCGATGTTCTTCTAATGTCTGTAACATTAATAAAGATTGTTTGAAAAATAAAATGCGGAAACTTTTTGAGGTAGCCCCTATGTTGGTCTTCATGTAAACTACCCGTTACTCTTGTCCGATTTTAATGAAAGTTGAATTTTCCTGACAGATTTTCGAAAAATACGTATCGAATTTCATGAAAATCCGTCTAGAGGGAGCCCAGTTGTTGCATGCGGACAGACGGATAGGCAGGTGTGACGAAGCTAATACTCGCTTTTCGCAATTTTTCGAACGCGTCTAAAAACGAAGTTTTGTTCATTAGGCCTCATACGTGATCAGAGTTCATACTCATCTTCTACACGTACACTGAAGGTCTGCAGCAATGCACAAGAACTCCGCCAAACACTGTACCGACACTTTGAAAGTAAAAGCTGCGTTGCTAGGCAACAAGTAGGGACATTTTTCCGACAGTGGTCTACACCAGTATTTCTCAACCTTTTTGAGACGGCGGCCCGGTAAAATTCTTTTTTCATAAGACGAGGGCCCGGTACCAACAAATTTTCTCGTAAATACCTTTCCATTTTGTTTAAGTTCATACATTAAACTAACAAGTATTAATAATTAATTATGGCATAATCATAATGAGTATTAGTACACCTATGTATACGGTGTGGCATGTTGACAAATATAAAATTACATTTAAATTAGTTATCAATCACTGGACTAATGAAATCTTGTAGCATATTGTAGTTTCCTCAGGCCAACGTCTGGGTCTGAGCTTTTCGACACATTCACGAATATTTTTCCCCTCAGAATATTCCCACTATAAAACATTTATTCATGAAAATTGTTTCGAAAACTAAAATGATAAATTCCAGGAGAACCTCTCGCGGCCCGGCGGTTGAGAAACACTGGTCTACACTACAATATTAGGTGCATCATAGTTTGCAATTGCAATTTTAACGTATTATTTTCCTTGTCTTGACTATTTATCGACGCTTGATGTTGCCTCAGCAAGAATTAAATTAAAATACGCGTTTGTTTGTGTTATTACGAATTCTAATACGCCTATGGCTGTTGTTGCCAAATAGATGGAATGCAACCAGCGAACATTTGCAACTCTCTGTTACAGCTGTTTCCCCACGGTCATTACAGTTACGCCAACGCATTAGAGGATGTAAAACTGCGTGCCTTACGTGACAGGAAACGTCACCTTCGTGTTGGTTTTTATTGGTGTTTACCTAGGTTTTTAATTTTGTCCTTCCGTTGTGGATAATGCTAATCTTCAAATTCCTATCGGAACCTGTGAGAATTTTTGTGTATCAGTTGTTTATGTGTAAACTGTCTCTCCGTTAGACGCGCAGATGCTAATGTTGTTTTACAGACGTCGATATAAGAAGTGTTTCAGGGGTAATCTGCTATAGGAAGAACGTTCCGTAGGTACAATTACATCGATACAGCTCTAAAAACTTCTACAGCCGAAGTTGGTTATGGAGATAATTGCGAGAAAAGTTTTAAAAGTTGAGGTCTGTTATGTATTTATTGACTTTTTTTCCATAGCGCAACAGCCCCTGGTGGGTCAGGGCTTCCTCGATATCGAGGCTTCACGATCATACTCACACACACCATAACCGGTAGGACTCCTCTAGACGAGTGATCAGCCCGATGCAGAGACCTCTACCTGACAACACACAACATTCACAAGAGAGAGGCATACATGACCCCCTCCCCCCGACGGGATTCGAACCCACAATCCCAGCAAGCGAGCGGCCAGAGACCCACACCTTAGACCGCATGGCTACTGGAATCGGCACACATTTATTGATTACCAAATACATATCAAAACTAGAAGGAATTCGTACTCCCTGTAATGTTAACACGCGTATGTAACACCCATTTAAGATTTAAGCGACATAAATACATTGAATAATCAAGAAAAACTCGCATTTGTTTCAGAAAAATTGTCCTTAGGGTTCCAAGGGCTTCACATGTCACCCTTAATTAATTTCATACTAGTTTATGTATTTTAATAATAATGATAATAATAATAATAATGTGAAAGGAAACACGATAACAGTAGTAATAGGGGCAACTGGAAGCCATTTCAAAATCACTCAGACAATACCTCAGTAACATACCAGGAAAGAACGAAATTAAGGAACTGCAAAAAAAAAAAAAACAGCCATATTGGGCACTGCACACATACTACGGAAAGTGCTACTGTAAAAGTACAAAACGTACTTCACGGTCGAAATAACGTTACATGTAGCAGAAATTGTAAATGCAGAACAGCTGCAACACTACATACCCTTGAAACACTGTTTGTTTCAGGTATATATTTGTAAATATCCTGCATAAAGGTGATAACAAGGATAATAATAACAGACCGCACACAGTTATACTTGACCAAACCATAAAGAAGTATACTTAACAGATATAGCAATTCCTGTCACAACTTTCATAGCACCATCACCGAGAAGCTCCTGGAGTATACAGACTTGAAGTTTGAGCTTGTAAAAATATGGCAACTGAAAACGGTTTAAATAATACAACTAGTACTATCGACAGCGGACAGTATCCCAAACAAATTACACGAAAGTTTAAAGCTGCTCAATTTTCGCCCTGCTCCATACATTCTAATGCAGAACGCAATAATGCTTAATACATGCCATACAGTTAGGAATGTTTTGGGAGAACAGTGAATAAGAAGTGCTTGGTCAGTGAGACATGAACCCTGTGGGAACCAGACGAACTACTGTAAACAATGTGGTGATGATGATGATCATGACATTTCTTAGAGGAGTAATTGTAAGTATATCAATTATAAGTATGTGAATTGCAATATTTTCTTTAGTTTTGCTTTATATCCTTTTCCTGTCTTTCCTCTAATTGTTTTTATGTATGTTCTGTGCACTCACGCTTTGTAATTTGTCATCAGACTCTCGAGTCAACACCTCAAAGAACATTAAACTGAACTGAATTAAAATCGTAGTCGTCCTCCAAACGATGGTCTTATGGGTTTGTTCCGACGTGTGGCAGGAACGTACTACCATCATCTCCGGGGTGACGCGGTGCAAAAAACCAGAAGCCATGACAGAGGAAAACTTGTCGTTATCAACGGCAGTAATAGTTAATGTTTTAACAATGAGAGTAGTAGCTTGTCCATTCATGATGCTGTCAGATAGGTTAAACAGACATCAACGCACATGTCAAATTCACCGTTAGGGAACGGCCAGTCCGACTGCCCAGTGTTACGGCGAACACAAGGGACATCTATGCATTTCTTATAATAAAACCAACTAGATGCACTGATTTTTCAAATTTATTTTTGGAATAAAACTCTACACGTTTCGGACAGTTCCTCTGTCCATCATCAGGAGTTTTTCACTGTACACACAGCAATGGTATATGTCATACAGGTTACAGTTACAGCTTGCGAGCAGGATCAGGACGGAGTTCCGTCCTGATCCTGCTCGCAAGCTGTCAGGAAACCTGTATGACATATACCATTGCTGTATGCACAGTGAAAAACTCCTGACGATTGACAGAGGAACTGTCCGAAACATGTTGAGTCTTAATCCAAAAATAAATTTGAGAAATTAGTGCATCTAGTTGGTTTTATTATAAGAATTTATCACGATGCACGGTCACCTGAACGTCAAATTTATGTATTTCTTTAACTGGCAGTACGAAATCGTTCAATATTTTCACTAAGTAATGCAGTACGTTTGACAAAGGACTCCTTTTCTAATATTTGTAGCTTATATTGGAATTATTTTCGCGTTTTCTTGCACTGTTTCGTTGAAACTGCCGGTATTGCTGTCAAGCAATTGAATAAACCGAATTATCACACTCTTTTCGTCCGACATACAGTTCTTACTGTGTTGCATTGTGTGACGGGCATGATTTTCATTACCTATCGGAAAATATAACAAATGAAGCAAAAAATAGCAGCCAAAGCACAAACAAGAGAATAATGTTTATTTTGCAGCGTTCTGTTCAGTGCTTGCAACTGGCAAGCCATTCTCCGTCAAGGTCTTTAGGGAATCAATGAACGTATGAATGAATTAACGAATGAACTACTGTTATTACTTTTAACCAAGCGTACGGGCTACGAACAAATCAAATACCAGACTCTAATGTATGCAATGATTATCCTCCGTGTTTCACAGACTGTTAGGACTTTCTTGTCTAGCTAAGAACCTATTAACTTCTCATGAAAAACACTTAATGACGCATATGGATGTTATGAAATTTCTGAGATCTCACAAATTTCAAAACGTCTCTATGCATATTTACTTACGTTGTACATCATGTAATTTAATGCCCGACGATGGTCCTTAAGGACCGAAACATGTACAATTTATTGATGATATTAAAAGTTTGTTGTGTATGACGGTAATATATATGCCAATTTTAATATGTCACAGCACAATGGGATGGATTCCATTAAGCTTATTTTGGTTCATTTCGGTGTACAGGTTGGTGCTGTATTTTCAGACACAAAAATGCATCTTAAGATCTGTACTTTTACAGCATATTCTTGCTTGCATTTTACAAATCATACCTTCCACGGGCCTATGTAAGGGGCGAGGAATTTCAATTAATATTTTAGTACATGAGAACCAAGGCCAGTGTGGTAAGATGATGCCCCCCCCCCCAAAAAAAAAAAACTGAGGGTACATTACCGTGTTCAGAACAGATATTCAGTGGACCACAACCTTAGTCAGAGGAATCCGTCCGCATCGTCACACGATATTTATTTACGATTCATTTTAATATCATTCCTCCCTTCTACGCCCAGGATTCCCACATGTTCTCACCCCTTTGACTTTTCCAATTAAAATACTATTCTTAATTGGGACCTATGCCTCGTGGTCCCTGCACCTCATACTTCTACACATCCGTCTCATCTTCAGTTCTTCCATCCTAACAATATCTGGTGACAAGTACAGTACAGTACAATGCTTTTCGTTAGGCAATTACCACATCGCACTGTCCAGACATTCAACACACTGGTTTCGAGGTGTCTTGTAATTTATTAATTATTAACTAGAATTAAAAAATATATACAATTGTTTATAATTAAGAATGTTCATCATAAGGGAAATACACGCTAACGAATGCAATACCACGTGCTCATGATGGGACACAGCACCAAGAGGAAACAGATGGCATCGCAAGTAGCTTTCACATTCTAAATAACACACACAGACCAAAGCAAGGGGCAATTCTCGTTAAGATGCCGGTTACAGCAGCACGAAGTCAAAAGTGACTATTTTCCGCATTCCTACGCCACACAATGCGAGGCGGTAATAGAAAGTTCTTACCAGCGACATATTAACTGCAATGCACCGGCCCACATACTGTTGAATTAATTACCAATCTGATCGTACACTGCGAGTATCTTTGGGCTTAAAGTAATGCTACATTAGCCCGAACTTCTTTAAATTTACAACTAAATTCTACTCACAAAACACAAACCTAAAAAAATTGCACGAAATGCTAAATGTTGGGACATCACGTGTACGGAGCGCAACAGGCACACCCATTCTGCACGCACATGCGGCAACGCCCTGCGACATATACAGTAGCTTCTTTCTGTATTTCTTTCAAAGACTAAAATTATGTCACACATTTCGTATGAGTGGAACTTACGCTACTAAAAGAAACGCAAACGAACCCTAAATTTCCGGACAACAGTAGCCAAATGTAGGACACAAAAAATCGTCCGCACGTCGTTTTGAACTTGGACCTGCTTGCCCCCTTCACTGCCTTGTACTTTGCTTTATGCAACAGTTACATTAAGCTGCTAGTGGGGGGGGGGGAGGAGAGAACACAGGGGACACTTTATCTTTTATAGCCCACCACAGCGGTTTCGAGTGCATTTAAACCTGATCAAAAATCAAATTCCTCATTGAACTTGGAGCCATAATCTTTTTATACCTCAAGTGGCTGTTACTCTGCACGGAGCATTATCGGGCTCACGGGAACGTACAGCCTTCCCATTTCGGTTTTACTATATTTCTCGTATTAATTATCCACACCAACAAAATACTTTGAAGGTGTACTCCAAGAAGTATACACCGACTAATTAAATTTGCACGGCAGGATGCAGTGTCTTGACCAATTACATGATACAGCTTTTATCTTGAAGTCTCCGATTTTACGCTACACTGTTTCATAATCGTGCTCACAAAATCCAAAACGCATAGGCCGTAATCTAACCAACGCCGGTAAATGAAGTTCACGTCCAACATGCCTTGCTCGTTTGAGATTCCTGACAATCTTCCATAAGTAAACATCCAAAATGTTCAGGTACTGGAGACAAGCATCAGCTGTACCGACATATCGCTTTTCTTTATTTCTAGGTTATGGGACGGACAATCCAGAGTTCGATTCCCTGCAAGGGAAGAAGTTCATCTCATCTTCACATCTTCATCAAAATGATCAGACAGGCACTGGAAACCACCCAGCTTCCTATTTAGTTACCGGGTAATCTTTGTCTGGGGGTCAAGCGGTAGGGCGTGGAGCTGACCATCACTTCCATCCACTAAAGAGGTTACCAATGAGTGGAGTTATACCTCTTCTCCCTCTATACGGCTTCGTGGCGTGCAAAAGGCAGGGTTTTACCTTTTATATTTCATTACATGGACACCGACATTACATAAAAATGTTTTCCTGACATTTGATGTTTGTGTGACCGTGCGTCACTGATACAATAATATTAACAGCCAAATAGATGCAACAATAACAGTATTACTGATAATTTCAATCAGCTCAACATGTTTAGGGCGATAATTTAGCCCATCCTCAGGAACACTAGACTGTATTTACAGCTTGTGGTATAATGCACCGACGATGCTACCTGCTGGTGACCAGGATGGTCGGTGCATTATACCACAAGCTGTAAACACAGTCTAGTGTTCCTGAGGATGGGCCAAATTACCGCCCGAAACATGTTAAGCTGATTGAAATTATCAATAAAACTGTTATTGTTGCATCTAGTTGGCTGTTTATATTATTGTATCAGTGACGCACGGTCACACAAAAATCGAATGTCAGAAAAACAATTTTATGTAATGTCAGCGTGCATGTAATGAATCTAGTTGGATGTTCGTATTACTGTTTTCCTGACACTTGTAATTCCCGCTGCGATAGGTAGTTGTACCTTAATGTCATGCAGGTCTATTAGGTCTTACAAGCGCTACCATTTTAATAACACGAAGTTTTATTCAGACGTCAGTCAGTCCGGACATTAAAAACCCGGACAGATAGACGCAACCTTCCAGTACGTAAGTTATTTTGTGCGCTATGTGCTAACTATGTACATCCGGCACATCTGAAGGAAGTACGACCACTACGGACGTCAAGCGCAGCGAATTACAGATTATACATCCTAACCAAAGTTCCCCAAAGTGCGTTCCGCAGGAATCACCGGGTTCCGTACGGAAGTTTCGATGACGGCAGCATACACTCGCATTCAAAAGAAAGTTTGTCACTTTCTCGGACGCAGGACCTTCCCTGCATAGCGCCCACACATTTCTTGATGCCGTGGTAATTAATTTGGAATAGGCCAACTTTACTTTATATCAATCAACACCAATAATTACACAAACATATATCAGAGGAACACCCTACAACTCTATTAAACTACATTTAAAGCAGGCGTTCCGAAGCGTATACAGACACGAATTAGAGACAAGACTATCCCATAAACCGCGGACGCAAGAAACATCCAAGGTAACAGACTGGCCTAGAAGAAGGGCAGTTGCAGAGTTCCGACTGTGCGTTGGGCATGACTGCTTGGGTGCGCATCTCCACAGCATTGGAATCCGCCCTGACCCCTACTGCACGCTATGCAGCCTCCACGAACCCATGGATAGAAACCATCCAGGACATTGTACCGCATTGTCTAATAAGACGGAATGTGAGCGATACTGGGAGGCTACGACAAAAATGATGGAAAATTGACTTTGTTATTTTATTATTACTATCTTTTTTTTTTGACTACCCCTTAGCATTATGACTTTATATTTACCCTGAATGTTTACCTTTTTTCTGTTTTTTTTAAGTGTAATTTTTTTTGTAGGTTTTACTTTTACTGGTCGCATAGGTCAATGATAAACACTCAATGTACCTGCCATTAGTAAAATAAATAAAATAAAACACTAAAATACTCATTCAACCGAAACTGGTACCATCAACGTCATATATCTGAAAGCTGAGCAACATGTAGCGTAAAATAAAGGGATATTGTTAAAACGACATAAATGTTTACATTCCTTCGGACAAATAAGGGCTGTCCAACATGCGGCCCTCGGTCACCTGAATAGTTTCAGCAATACAATTTAACATGGTGTAACAGGTCTACAGGATACAATATGGCAACTTCATTAGCAGATAAAAAGTTTAGAAACCGTAACTCATCACTTTTGAGACAGAACACGGTAAACCAATCATTCCTTGTATTTTACATAGTTTAGTAAGGCATACTGTCCTGTCATTCGACCGTACTTTTAGCGTACCTTACTGTCTGTAAATAACGGCCTTACTGCTAATTCAGCCCCCTTCCCCCCACCAACTCTTTCGATACAAGTATACACAACTGCGGCCCTCGGGCGAACCCTTAACCAATTACCTGGCTCTCCTCTGGGTTGATATTGGCCAGCCCTGGGCCAAATTATGCTTGATACTCATGTAAAAGTAATTCGCTGACAATCGCCATTTCCGTAAAAGCGTCTTCATTTTTACAGACATTGCTCCAACGCATAACAAAACGAGCAACAGTAAAATGTTTAATATCGATTGTTTCAAAGTTACGCCAGAGTTTGAATCATCATAAAACCTTCACAGGTTCTACCAACTAGACCGCCCGTAAACACACTTAAAAAAATTTTATAATTATGGAACCCGAACTTTTTATCATGAAATTACAAAGGGTTGAAAAGTGGTTCCTTCGTTTTGGGTCGGTGTTCATTTGTTGTGCTCTGGATAGGAACAGGTGGCGGGCACTTGGGAATGCGGTAATGAAACTTCGGATTCCATAAAATGGGGGGAATTACTTGACTAGCTGAACGGTTAGCTTCTCAAGGACTCTGCTCCATGGCGTAAGGAAACACTCATACGTCGTATTGCTCTTGGTAGTACAGAAATACCTCTACCTTACGAAACAGTCTACTTTAATAAGCCTAAGCAATAACACTGTAAACTGTCGCTCCAAAGTCACGTGCTATTCTCAGTATACACATGCGAACACAAAGGAACCCACTGCCGCTTTAATACCGGCCACCACTCGTTGTTCACACAACAGCCGCCACTCAACACGGGCAACTTAGAGCTAAGATATACCTTTATTACTTGCACTAATATTGAAGAACCATGATTCTGACCTTATACAGTCATGCAATGACGCCACTCACACACTGCACTAGGCGATTCTTGAAACTGTACTCCTGACTCACTTTCGCTTTCACACAGACGACGCTACTTCTCCACGACTTCCACAACTACTGTGTTCAACACGAAGACTGGAACGAAGCCTTTCCCTTTCCACCTGCATCCAGTGGTCTAGATGACGTCACACGTGTCATACCACAGATCCTTCTTCTGACAAAGCATTACGTCATCAGCACGAAATTACACAAATAACAGGACGATTGAATATTACAGTTCTCGCTTTTATTTGGATGTGGAAGCATCGTACAATTGACACAGCATATCAAAGGGGCACCGGGATATGGGTTTATCCTTTTTTCCAGGTGATTTTCAGGTTTGTCTCCGAGTACTTCTCTTTTTAAAATAAGAAGTATCTAAAAACTGAATCTGCTCTTAATTTCTTCTTGCAACTGGGTAGCCACCTGGTGGCAGTAGTACAGTACACATTTACACACACGCACAATACACAGAACGACACAAAACAAACAATACATACAACAACACAAAAATTTTGGAAGAGTGCGGGCCGTGCCCCGTCTTTACGGGTTTTACACTGGCATTTGCATTACAACTGAGGAAAAAGCACGGAAAAACCTCAGTCAGGGTAGCTGAACAGTGCCAGCTGGCACGATGAAGATACTCATAAGGTTCGTCATCTCCGTTGTGTTTATAATTAAACTAGATTGGAGTGTATGTACCTACTTGTGCTGCGCTTCTAAGGATCGTCCTATCTGCCATCCTCGAAATTCATCACTATTACACACATAGACTGTTGGACAGACTGAAGCCCTATTTCTTTGAACATTTCAACTAGAACACGCACGACTCAACGACACCAGAGGAGAAACATCTAAACCTAACACTTCAATATTACCTTAATTTAATTTAAGTTGCTTGTACTGTACCAGTATGTTGTTTTTCTACACTATTGTTTGCTAATTTACTTCCCTTACTCACCTCACTTTCATTCCATCCTATAATAGTTTTACTTCAGATACTGAACTGACAAATTATGAAAATCAAACATGATGTATTATAATAGTAAATATAATAACAAAGTGAGTAGATAAATGAACCCACTATAACTATAGGAACTATATTTTGTATAGTCTTAGATCAATGAACCCACTATAACTATAGAAACTACATTTATATAAAAATTGCACACTGTGTATTTATAAGCTAAGTGTACATGTACATATAATCTCTACAAACATAAGATGATACCA
>Ga0131853_10020503_pt1 | contig 12001 bp, 9 predicted proteins | sample TergutLab28metaG_FD_92764 | JGI IMG/M metagenome (GOLD analysis project Ga0131853, IMG submission 92764) | Labiotermes labralis P1 segment gut microbial communities from Petit-Saut dam, French Guiana - Lab288 P1 (version 2) (version 2) | ecosystem: Host-associated > Arthropoda: Insects >...
GCGCAGACCACGGGGAACGGCCGCCAGGTCTCCCACAGGTCCTGGACGGCGGGCAGGCCGGCGCCGGTCCGCACGTCGTTCACGCGGGCGAGGGCCAGCCGGTCCAGGCCGCCGCCCGGTGGCAGGAGCGCGCCCGGCGCGCTGTGCACGAGGACCGCGGTGGGGACCGGCTCCCGTTCGGCCGCCGCCAGCGCGCCGAACATCAGGCAGTCGACCACCAGCGCGTCGTACGTCTCGGCGGCCAGCAGTTCGGGGACGTCGCGCAGGTGCTCGCCGCAGGCCCAGACCACGTCGGCCAGGACCGGCATCCAGTCCGGCGGCTGCGCCGCGGGCCACCGCTGCTGGGCATGCCGCAGCGTCCGGAACGGGAAGCCGAGCGAGGTGAACCGCTCGCGCTGCTCGTCGTACCCGGCGAAGGTGATCGCGTGGCCGCGGCCGGCCAGGGCTGCGGCGAGGCCGATCGCGGGAGTCTGGTTCCCCGCGCCACCCCAGGTGACGAAGGCGAAGCGTGCCACCTCAACTGCCCCCCAGTACCGAGTCGATCATCAGTCGCATCGTGGATTCGGCGTCGGGCCGCGGGCGCCGCATGTCCCGGCGCAGCAGCTTCCAGGTGTAGACGTCGGTCATGCACACCAGGGCGTCGACGACCCGCTCCCGCTCGCCGGCGGGGAACCGGCCCAACTGCGGTGCGAGCACGGCCCGGACCCGTTCCCGGTGCCGCTCGCGGCCGATGCGGACCACCGGTGCCACGGCCGGGTCGTGTTCCTCCACGAGGTTGGCGATCACCACGTCGCCGAACTGCTCGTAGTGGTCGAACCAGGTGCGCACCGCGTCGGCCACATCGCCCGGTTCGGCCTGGCTGAGGCCGTCGCGCATCTCCTGGAGCACCTCGTCCAGGGCGTGGCGGAACAGTTCCGCCTTGCTGCCGAACACCCGCAGGACCGTCTGGACGGTGACGCCGGCCTGCGCGGCCACGTCGCTGAGCCGGATGTCGGACCGCAGCCGCTGCTTCAACTGCCCCACCGCGGCCTCGAGTATGCGGCTGCGCGTGCTCTCCGCGCCGGCCGCCCGGGCCCGCATGGTGTACGGCCTTGCCGATTTCATGTGAACGAGACTAACATCAAATAGGCCCCGGGAAGGCGCACTTCATGTGTCCGCCCTTGCCGGGGTCCGCAGTCCGGAAGGGCCGGATGCCCTGCTCACTCCCGGAGGGGAGCGGGAATCCACGGATACCGCTGGGAAGGTCAGATGCACGCCGGCGCGTGCCCCGTCCAGCCCTTCCGGCACTGCGCCAACGGCGCATCCGCTGCTTCCGGATCGCATGCGTGGGCGGGGTCGAACGGCGTCCCGCTCGTGCGCGCGGCCCGCGGCGCGGTCAGCGGGCCCCGTCCGGCCGCGCGAGGAGATCGGCGCTGAAGCCGCGGATGGCGCGGGTGACGGCGTCCGGCTTCTCCCAGCTCAGGAAGTGCCCGGCCCCCTTGATCCAGAAGGGGCCGACGAGGTCCGGGTAGGCGACCTCGCACTTCGCCTCGACATCCTCCGAGAGCGTGACCTGGTCGGTGCCGACCAGCACCAGAACCGGCTGCCGGAGCTTCCGGTTCTCCATCGTCGGCTGTGACGGCTCGCGGCGGCCCGTCACGATCTCGTAGTCGATGAAGGCGACCCGGAGCCGTTCGTGCTCGGCGTAGGCGGCCGTGAGTATCTCGCGGTCGGCGTCGCTGAACGCGCCGGCCGGCGACCACAGGCGATGGCCGAAGAACTCGCCGACGTAACGGCGGCGCCGCTGCGGGGTGTTGAGCATGTCGAGCAGGTCCTCGGCGTGCAGCCCCTGGTTGACGTGGTAGTCGAACACCGCCTTGCGGCCGGGGTCCTGCGCCGTGGCGATCCCGGCGGCGGCGTACTCCGCCGGCAGGTCGGGAAGCGTGTCGTCCAGGAGCACCACCCGCGCGACCCGGTCCGGGAACCGGCTCGCGAAGTCCAGGGTGACGGCCCCGCCGAGGTCGTGGGCGGCGACGACGGCCCGGTCCCAGCCCAGGGCGTCCATCAGCTCGGCGAGATCCGCGCTGAACGCGGGGAGTTCGTACACGTCGCTGTCCACGAGGTCGGACTGGCCGTACCCGCGCAGGTCGGGGGCGACGACGTCGAACCCCGCCTCGGCCAGCGGTCCGATGGTGCGCGACCAGATCAGGCTCGTGCACGGGAACCCGTGGACGAGCAGCAGCGGAACGCCTCCGTGGCCGGCGCGGCGGACCGCGGTGCGGTGGCCGCCACTCATCCTGATCATGTCCGTGATCCCCGTCATCGGACCATCCTCGCAGCCGCCACCGACAACGCGCCGTCGGCGTCGGCCGTGGAGGTCAGGCCGCGCGATCGCGGCCCGCACGCCGGCAGCCGGAAGGCGTTCGCGCCGCTCTCACCTCGGGGGGCCGGAGAGAGGCTGCTCGGCCCAGATGGTCTTGCAGTCGCGGCCGTAGCGGGTGCCCCAGCGGGAGGAGACCTGGGCGACCAGGAAGAGGCCGCGGCCGCCCTCGTCGTTGCTGCGCGCGCGGCGGAGGTGGGGGGCGCTGAGGCTGCCGTCGGTGACCTCGCAGATGAGGCTGTCGGCCCGGACGAGGCGGAGCCTGATGGGGCCGCGGGCATGACGGATGGCGTTGGTCACCAGTTCGCTGACGATCAGCTCCGTGGTGAACAGGAGCGGTTCGAGGTCCCATTGCGCGAGCTGCCGGGCGGCCAGCGTGCGGGCCTTGGCGACCTGCGCGGAGTCGGCGACGAGATCCCAGGAGACGACCCGGTCCGCCTCCAGCACGTGCGTGCGTGCCAGCAGCAGGGCCACGTCGTCGGACTGGCGCTCCGGCGCGACGGCGTCCACGATCTCCCCGCACATCTGCTCCAGTGGCCCCTCGGAGCCCGCCAGGGCCCGCGCCAGCCGCTTCAGCCCGACGTCGACGTCCTGGCCGGGAGCCTCGACGAGGCCGTCGGTGTAGAGCGCGAGGAGCGTGCCCTCCTCCAGCCGGCGCTCGCTGGTCTCGAAGGGGAACGCGCCGACGCCGAGCGGCGGCCCGGACGGGATGTCCTCGAGGAACGCGACCGTCCCGTCGGGCTGCACCAGCGCGGGCGGCGGATGGCCGGCGCGGGCGAGGACACAGCGGCGGGAGACCGGGTCGTAGACCGCGTACAGGCAGGTGGCGCCCTGGACATCGGGATCGTCCCTGGCCAGGCGGATGACCAGGTCGTCGAGCTGGGTGAGGACCTCGTCGGGATCCAGCTCCAGATCGGCGAGCGTGTGGACGGCGGTGCGCAGCCGCCCCATGACGGCGGCCGCGTGCAGGTCGTGGCCGATGACGTCCCCCACGACCATGGCGACGCGGGCGCCGGACAGCGGCAGGACGTCGAACCAGTCGCCGCCGGTCCCGGCGTGCGAGGCGGTGGGCAGGTAGCGGTAGGCGGTCTCGACGGCGAGGGTGTCGGGCAGGCTGTGCGGCAGCAGGCTGCGCTGCAGGGACAGGGCTGTGGTGTGCTCGCGGGTGTAGCGGCGGGCGTTGTCGACCCACACCGCGGCACGCGAGCAGAAGTCCTCCGCCAGCGCCACGTCGCCCTCGTCGTACGGCTCGGGGTTGAGGGAGCGGCTGAAGAAGGCCACGCCCAGGGTGGTCCCGCGGGCCCGCAGCGGCAGCGCCATGAGGGAGTGGATACCGGTCGCGCGGACCCTGCCGGCCCTCCGCTCGTCGAGGGCGTACGTCTCCTCGGCGTCCACCTTCCGCACGAGGACCGGCATGCCGGTGGCCAGGCAGCGTGCCTGCGGGGTGCCCGGGTGGTAGGCGACCGCCTCGCCCACCAGGTAGGCGGCTTCCGGCGTGCCCCTCCGCGTCGAGGACAGGCCCGCGCGCCGGGCCCGCACGTTCCGGTCCACCGGGCCAGGAGGGAATTCCTCGCCCTGCATGGTCGCCTCGAACAGGTCGACGGCGGCCATGTCCGCCAGGTCGGGGACGGCCGTGTCGGCCAGTTCCTGCGCGGTGATCGCCACGTCCAGCGTGGTGCCGATGCGCTCGCTGGCCTCGCTCAGCAGGGCCAGCCGCTGTTGCGCCCGGTGGCCCTCGGTGACGTCCACGTACCACTGGCACATCCCCAGGAGGCCGCCTGCCGGGTCGGTCAGCCGAAACGACGACGCCGACCACACCCGGGTGTGGTCCGGATCCGAGGGGACGCGGCCGTGGACCTGGAGGTCCAGCACCGGCTCGCCGCCGTCCCGCACCCGGCGGAGCATGTGCTCCAGCCTCGGCACGTCGGCGTGCGGCGAGTCGTCGCCGATCCGGCGGCCGACCAGCCGCTCGGGGGGCACGCCCACCGCTCGCGCGGTCGCGGCGTTCACCCACCGGTACCGCAGATCGCGGTCATGGACGGTCACCGGGAAGGGGCACTGGCTGAACAGCACCTGCCCGATCGCGCGGTCGACCTTCGCCCGTTCCGCCTGTCCCGCGTCCGCGCCGCTCACCGCCCAGCCGGCGTGTCCCGCCGCGCCGAGCATCGGGCGCACGCGCACGGCCAGCCGCAGCGCGTGCCCCTCGCGGTGACTCACCCGCAGGACGCCGTCCCAGCCCTGCCGGGGCGGGCGCCGTTCACCGGCGGCCAGCGCCGACTCCCGCTCCCCGGGAAGCGCCAGCAGATCCACCGCGGGGGTCCCGAGGACCTCCTCCGCCGGGTACCCGAGGAGGGATTCGGCCTCAGGGCTCCACAACGAGACCCGGCCCTGGCCGTCCACGAACGCCGTGGCCGGGTAGCGCTCCAGCGGGACTCCTGACGCTCGGCCAAGGCCGCCGGAAGAATCAGGTACGTTCATCCGCACCAGCCCATCCCTGGCCGCACCCTCCTTGCTCCAGCATAGAGCGCCGTCAGGTCACCGGCCGTCCGGCCGCTGGATCGCCGCGGCCGCCCGGTGCAACTCGGCGAGGACCGTCCGGACGGCCCGCCGGGCGGTGCGTTCCGGCCGGTGGAGGACGTCGATGTGGCGCCGGGCGTGCACCCCGCTCAGCGGCCTGAGGACCACGCCGGGGTGGTCGCGGGTGGTCCATCGGGGCATCAGCGCGAGGCCGCCGCCGGCGGCGACGGCCTCGGCGACCACCGCGAACTCGTTGATGCGGTGGACGATGTCGAGCCGGCGGTTGGCGACGCAGGCCATCGCCTCGACGGTGGCCATCAGCGGGAAGCCGTCATGGACCGTGATCCACGGCTGGTCCGCCACGTCGTGCGGGGTGAGGACCGGTTTCGAGGCCAGCGGGTGGCCGGAGGGCAGGGCGATGTCGAGGGGCTCGTGCAGCAGCGTCGTGGCGGTCACGGTGCGCGGCCAGGGCGGGGCGTGGTCGAGGCGGTGGGCGAGCACGAGGTCGTAGTCACGGGTCAGCGCGGGGAAGCGGTCCTGGGCCACGTCCTCGTCGGCGAACACCGGGCGGGGACGGCCCGCTCCGGCGAGACCGCGGAGCAGGTGCGGGAAGAAGGCGGAGGCCGCGCTGTGGAACGCGGCCACCGACACGGTGCCGTCGCCCTGCTCGGCGAAGTCGGTGATCGTGTGGCGTGCCCGCGCCAGGGCTCCCTCGACCTCGACGGCCGCCGCGGCCAGGGCCATTCCGGCATCGGTCAGCACCACCCGGCGACCCGCCCGCTCGGTGAGCGGGACGGGCACCGAGCGCTGCAGCAGCCGCAGTTGCTGCGAGATCGCGGAGGGCGTCACGTGCAGGGCCTCGGCGACCGCGCTCACGCTGCCCAGGTCCCCCAGCTCGCGCAGGATGCGCAGCTGCCGTTCGTCCATGTGCACAGTGTAGGACTGCTACAGCTTCGTTGTAGAAGTTGCCTCTAGCCTTCAACGTCCGCCGCGGTGCAGCGTAGGGGCATGCAGATTTCCCGCCGTACCGACGCGGTACTCCTCCTGGTCGCGCTCGTCTGGGGATCCAGCTATCTCGCGGCCAAGACCGCCACCACGGCGCTGCCGGTGATGACGGTGCTGTTCGCCCGGTACGCGATCTCCGCACTCGCCTGCGGCGGCCTGGTCGCCTCCCGCCGATCCCGGCGTCGCTGGACGCGGGACGAGGTCCGCGCCGGATCGCTGCTGGGCTGCACGCAGGCCGCCGTGCTGGTGCTGGAGACCTACGGGGTGGCGCACACCAGCGCCGCGAACGCGGGCCTGATCATCAGCCTCACCATCGTGCTGACACCGCTGCTGGACCGCACCGGAGGCCGCAGGCTGCCCGGGCGGTTCTTCCTCGCCGCCGGCCTGTGCGTGCTGGCCGTCGGGCTGCTCACCTCCAGCACCGGGCTGCACGCGCCGCGGCTCGGGGACGTGCTGGTGCTCGCCGCCGCGGTCGTCAGGGCCGGGCATGTCGCGCTGGTCGGCCGGCTCACCGCGGGCCGCTCCGTTGACCCGCTCCACCTGACCACCGCCCAGACCGTCCTCGGCTCGGTGCTGTTCCTGGGCCCGGCCGCCGGCCACCTGCCCGAACTGGCGCGCAGCAGCGCGGGCACGTGGGCCCAGCTGGTCTATCTCGCCCTGTTCTGCAGCGTGTTCGCCTTCGTCGCCCAGACCTGGGCCGTGCAGGGCACGTCCGCCAGCCGGGCCAGCCTTCTGCTGGGCACCGAACCGATCTGGGCCGTCGCCGTCGGCATCAGCCTCGGCGGCGAGCGGCTCACGCCCTGGGCGACCCTCGGCGCCGTGCTCATGATCGCCGGAACCTACTGGGGCCAGGCCATCGAACGCACCCACCGCACCGCGCCGGAGCCGGTGAAGGACGACGCGGCGGGCCCGGCGTCCGCCGACCAGGGCCGGCGCACGCTGTCACCCACCTGAGCCCCGCCGCGGCCGGGCCGGCGACGCGCGCTCGCGGGAGGTTCCTCACGGAGGCGGCCGGGGGAGACGGGTCGGCCGCGGGGTCGGCCGGGGATCGGTCGTCCGGGCGGCGGACGGGGCGGTCAGCGGTGAACGTCGTTGCGCGCCACGGACGTTGATCACCACCACTCCGACGATGACCAGCGCGATCCCGGCCCACTGCAACCGCCCCGGCGTCTCGCCGAAGGCCACCGCGCCGATGCCCGCGACCGCCGCGGTCCCGGCCCCAGACCGCGTAGGCGACCGGCACCGGGATCCGGGTGAGCGCCCGGCCGAGCAGCACGAACGACAGCACGCAGCCGACGGCCACGCCCACGGTGGGCCACAACCACGCGCAGCCGTCGGTGCGTTCGAGGCACCTGGTGGCGCAGACCTCGGCGGCGACGGCGAGCGGTGAGCGGCACGTAGGGCACGGTGGACTCCTGCTCAGATCCGCGCGGCGGCGAGGGCGGACAGCAGCAGCAGATCGACGTCCTCGAGACTGTCGAGCACCACCACCCCGGGCTCCTCGGCGATCGGTACGGTGGACGGCACCGCGACCGCCCGGCAGCCGGCCGCGAGCGCGGCGGCCAGTCCGACCGGGCTGTCCTCCACCACGACGCAGTCCCGCGGCGCCACCCCGAGCCGCGCGGCCGCCCGCAGGTACGGGTCGGGGGCCGGCTTGGTGCGGGCGGTGTCCTCCGCGGCCACGGTCAGCGCGAACCAGCCGGCGCCGAGCGTGCGCAGTACCACGTCCACCACCCGGCGCGGCGACGCCGTCACCAGCGCCGCGGGCACGCCCGCGTCCTGCAACCGCGCGAGCAGCCGCAGCGCGCCCGGCCGCGGCCGGACCTCCTCGGCGACCCGCGCGGTGAACGCGGCGTCCAGCTCCCGCGCGATCCGCGCCTCCGGCACCGTCCCGCCGCTCACGCGGTGCAGGTGCCGGGCGGTGTACGCGACCGGGCGGCCCAGCACCTCCGGCAGATCGGCGTCGGTCGGAAGGTGTCCCAGCCGCCGCGCGGTCTCCTCGACGGTCCGCCACCACAGGTGCTCGGTGTCGACGAGGGTGCCGTCCATGTCGAGCAGGACGGCGGCGGGCAGGGCGGGGGTGCTACGGGAGTGCACTCGGGTGCCGTTCCTAGGAGTTCGGGGAGTGAGGGACGGTGAGGGACCGCGGAAGGTCATGGAAGCGGGCGTGCGGGGCCGGGCACGCACGGGCGTGGGCGTGCCTGCCTGCCGGCCGGGCGGATGGACGCGGCGCGCGGGCGGCGCGGGCCGGGCGCGCCGTGCCCGCCAAGTGCCGCTGCGGGCCCCGCAGTCGGCGCGGCGCGGGACCGGCGTCCGCGCGCCGCGCCGATGTCAGCGGACGCGGTGGTCCACCAGCACGGGACGGGCCGGCAGCGTCACCGTGGCCGGTGAGCCGACCGGCAGGCGGGCCGCGGTCTCGGTGGGCAGGTCCGCCTTGACCTCGGCGCCGCCGGCGAGCCGGACGGTCAGCCGGGTGACCGCGCCGAGGAAGGAGGCGGCCACCACGATCGCCGATCCCTGGGCGTCGGCCGCCAGTTGGACGGCCTCCGGCCGGACCAGGGCGTCCAGCTCCCCGCCGGGGGGCAGTTCGCCCGCCACCGGCAGTCGCTGCCCCAGCACCTCGACCAGGCCGTCCGCCCCGCGTCGCGCGGGGATCCGGCTCATCGTGCCGACGAACTCCGCGACGAAGGCCGTCGCCGGCCGCGCGTACAACTCCGCGGGCTCCGCGACCTGTTCGAGCCGCCCGGCACGCAGCACGGCGACCCGGTCGGCCATCGACAGCGCCTCCTCCTGGTCGTGCGTCACGAACAACGTGGTGATCCCCAGGTCCTGTTGCAGCCGGCGGATCTCCTCGCGCAGCGAGAGCCGCACCTTGGCGTCGAGCGCCGACAGCGGCTCGTCGAGCAGCAGCACCCGCGGCCGGAGCGCCAGCGCCCGGGCGAGCGCCACCCGCTGCTGCTGCCCGCCGGACATCTGGTGGGGGTACCGGCCGGCCAGCGGTCCGAGGCCCACCAGGTCCAGCAACTCGGCGGCCCTGCGCTGCCGTGCGCCCCTGCCGGTGCCGCGCATCCGCAGCCCGAAGGAGACGTTCTCCGCGGCGGTCAGGTGCGGGAAGAGGCTGTACGACTGGAACACCATGCCGGTGCCGCGCCGGTGGGCGGGCACCGCGCCGATGTCCTCGCCGTCGACCAGCACCTCGCCGGCGTCCGGGTGCTCGAAGCCGGCCAGCATCCGCAGCGCGGTGGTCTTGCCGCAGCCGGACGGGCCGAGCAGCGCCAGCAGTTCGCCGGGCCGGGCGGCCAGGTCGAGGCCGTCCAGCGCGACGGTGGCGCCGAACCTCCGGTGCAGCCCGCGGAACTCGACGGTGGAGCCGGCGGTCGCGCCGGCCGACCCGGGCTTCTCCGCGACGGATGCCGTGGTGGTCGCCGCGGTGGTTGCCGTGGTGGTTGCTGCGGTCATGACGTCTCCCGGACGGTCGGCGCCGCGGCGGCGGCGCGGCGGGTACTGCGCTGGGGGCGCTGCGCGCGCCCGCGCCCGGCGGCGGCGAGCAGCAGCAACAGGGCCCAGGTGAGGACCAGGCTGAGCACCGACACGGCCACCGAGACCTGGGCGTCGCTGCCGCCCAGGGAGACGATCCACACCGCGAACGGCTGGAAGCCGAGGATCGAGGCGACGGTGTACTCGCCGAGCACCAGGGCCAGGGTGAGGAACGCGGTGTTGAGCAGGGCGCCGCGCAGATTGGGCAGCACCACGTACAGGACGGTCCGCGGCCAGCCCGCCCCGCAGGCGCGGCTCGCCTCGACCAGCGTGGCGAGGTCGAGGGCACGCAGCCCGGCGTCCAGCGTGCGGTACGCCAGCGGCAGCGCCATCAATACGTACGCGAGCAGCAGCACCACGGGGAAGTCCGGGTTCTGGATCGCGTTGAACGTCTGGAACAGGGGGGTGTGCGCGAAGTCGTCCGGGCCCCACCGCAGCACCGAGCCGATGCCCGCGGTGAGCGCCACCGCCGGGACCACCAGCGGCAGCGAGCAGAGCACCTCCACGAGCACCCGCAGCCGCGACGCGGCCAGCCGTACCGCGATCAGGGCGGGCACGAGCAGCAGCAAGGTCACCGCGACGGTGGCCGCGGCCAGTTCCAGGGTCAGCCGCAGGCTGCTCCAGAAGCCGGGGGCGCCGAGGATGCCCGTGTAGGAGCTGAGCGTGAAGCCCTTGCGCGGCACGTCCACGGTGAACAGGACGGAGAACGCCATCGGCCCGAGGAAGTACACCACGGCCACCAGGCCGACGAGGCCGCGCCACAGCCGGGGCCGGCCCCGGCGGCGGGTGGCGGATCCCGCGGGCACCGCCGCGGCGGTGCCCCGGCCGGGCGCGGAGGGGGTCAGTGCAGCCATCGCGCGCTCCTCCGCTGCAGCGGGATGTACGCGGCCATCACCAGACCTGCGATCACGATCATGTCCAGGCTCAGCGCGAGCGCCACGTTGCCCTGGCCGGCGAGGACGTTGCCGGACAGCGCGTTGGCGATCTGCAGGGTGATCAGCGGCACCGAGCTGCCGACGACGGCCGCGGCGGTCGCGTACGCGGCGAAGGCGCTGCCGAAGAGCAGTACGAAGCCGCCGAGCAGCGACGGCGCCAGGATCGGCAGCGCCACGTGCGCCCAGTACTGCCGGGTGGTGGCGCCGCTGTTCTGCGCCGCCTCCCGCCACTGGACCCGCAGCCCCTCCAGCGCGGGCGTGACGGTGAGCACCATCAGCGGCACCAGGAAGTACAGGTAGACGACCGTCAGGCCGGTGAAGGAGTAGAGGCTCCAGCCGTGCCGGGTCAGGTCGAGCGCCCGCGTCAGCTCGCCCGAGTTGCCCAGGGTGGCGACGAACGCGAAGGCGAGCGGCACCCCGCCGAAGTTGGCGAGCACCCCGGAGGCGGCCAGCACCGCCTCGCGCAGCGCCCGGAAGCGCGAGGTGACCACAGCGTGGGCGAGCGGCAGGCCGAGCAGCACGCCGAGGGCGGCGGTGAGCGCGGAGAGCCTGACGCTGCCCCACAGCGCGGTGAGGTAGGCGCCGTGCACCGACTGGGTGATGTTCCCGGTGGTCCAGTGCACGCCGCCGGGGGCGCCGGGCGCGGTCCTGAACGCGCTGGTGACGATCGCGAAGGCGGGCAGCCCGAAGACGACGAGGACGAAGACGATCAGGGGCAGGGCGGCGAGCCGGCCCGGCGAACGGCGCCGGCGGCCGGCGCCCCTGCGGGGGGCGGGCGTGGGGACGGGGGCGACGGCGGCCGGGCCGCCGCCGGCCTCCTCCGGGGAGGGGCCGGCGGCGGGCGGCGGCGTCGCGGCGTGAGCCGTGGTCATGGCGCCGGTCAGCTCACGGCCTTGGCCCAGCCGGCGAGCACGGCCTTCTGGGCCGCGTCGACCTGGGCGGAGGTCGGGAACGCCGGGGTGCCGGTCACCGCCGGGAGCTTCGCGGCGGCGGCCTGGTCGACGGTGCCCTTCTGGGCCATCGCGGGCATCTCCGCGGGCCGCGAGAAGCCCTGGAGCCACAGGTTCTGGCCCTCGGCGCTGTAGAGGAACTCCTCCCACAACCGGGCGGCCGCCGGGTGCGGCGCGTACTTGTTGATCGCCTGGCTGTAGTACTGGGCGTACTGGCCGTCGGAGGGCACCGCGACCTTCCACTCCAGGCCCTTGGCGGCGAACTCCTTGGCGTAGCCGGCGTTCAGGTAGTCCCAGTCGATGCTGATCGGCGTCTCGCCCTTCTCGACGGTCGCCGGGGTGGACTCCACCGGGTTGAAGTTGCCGCTCGCCCTGAGCTTGTGGAAGAAGTCCAGGCCGGGCCGGATGTCGTCCAGCGAACCGCCGTTGGCGAGCGCCGCGGCGTAGACGCCGCCGAACGCGGAGCCGGACTTGGTCGGGTCGCCGTTGAGCGCCACCTGGCCCTTGTACTGCGGCTTCAGCAGGTTGGCGAACGTGGTGGGGCAGACCTTGACGGCCTTGGCGTCGCAGCCGATGGAGACGTAGCCGCCGTAGCCGTCGTAGCGCAGACCGCCCGGGTCCTTCTGGGCGGCCGGGATGTCGTCCCAGGTGGCGACCTTGTACGGGGCGAGGATGCCCTGCGAGGCGGCGTTGAGCGC
>Ga0131853_10020504_pt1:0-5000 | contig 12001 bp, 6 predicted proteins | sample TergutLab28metaG_FD_92764 | JGI IMG/M metagenome (GOLD analysis project Ga0131853, IMG submission 92764) | Labiotermes labralis P1 segment gut microbial communities from Petit-Saut dam, French Guiana - Lab288 P1 (version 2) (version 2) | ecosystem: Host-associated > Arthropoda: Insects >...
GCCACCAACTCTCTCCATCTTCTCACTCCCAGCACTTGAAGATCTCTTTCTACTTCCTCTTTCCATCTTTTCCTGGGTCTTCCCCTTCTTCTCGTCCCTTCCAGTTCTTGAATGAAGATCTTTTGGGCATCCTATCCTCCTCCATTCTGTCTAGGTGACCTAACCAGCCTATCCTTTGTCCTTTTATCCATTTTACTATATTTTCTCCTTTGCCTATGGGGGTGATCAGGAAGGTTTATGTTTTGTCACTTTTTTTGGTACTTAAATATCCATTTTACTATATTTTCTCCTTTGCCTATGGGGGTGATCAGGAAGGTTTATGTTTTGTCACTTTTTTTGGTACTTAAAAAGAATCTGGAGTAACAAAACCACGATTTAAAAGTAAACATTTTGCTCGGGACTGAAATTAATTATCGGCAGCGGAGTCTGGTTTTCTTTTTAGTGGTGTCCTGAACGTAATTCTGAATCACAGACTGCAGTCCGGTGGGCACCAGGGTCCCCTTCAGTCCTGGAGCACGAAAGAGACCAGTCACTGCATCTGATGCGTAGACTGAAAATTTGGGAAGATTTCCTCAAGTCGTATTCGTGGATTCTCCCAGCGTGTTGCGCGGACGGGGAGTTATTCTGCATTCAAAACACATAATTTGGAGGAAGGATATTATTCCTTAGTCTTTGAAGTTACTTGGTCTAATTGCCAACTCCGTCATTTATAATTCTTTAGAGGGAGGAACTTCTTCCCTTTCTAGATTTTCCCATGTAAATAAACTTTCATGTACCTCTTCTCTTTGTAAGTTCATTTCTCTTCTTTGATGGAACATTTGTTATCATCGCGTGAAGAAGTGTCATCCTTTCTTGTGTTTTATCTGTAGTTAGGAACTGAAACGATAAATAGTGTAAGGCTTATACCCTGCTCATTGCGTAGACGTCAACTGGATTGAATTGCTAGCCGATAGGTCTCGGCGTAAGATCTTGTAATTACAATGTTAAGCCTTTGAATTCTATACAGACGGGCATTTTGTACTGATCAAAATAAGTAATCGACCTTGCAAAGACGAACATAACGTATTTACAAGGGTCACATTCTTGAGATGAAATCTAATTAGGACCAGTATGTACGAGTATGTACCCTTGACTGGTACTTATAATTTGCAGGTTAGACATCCCCGTCTCACCTGAAAATTATAAGTACCAGTCAAGGATACTGCATAAATATAAGAGGTAAAGCTTTCCCATTACAGGCCTGTAGTGGACCAGAGGGTTCCAGGAAGTTAAGGTTCCTAGATTACATGACAACGGCGCAGGATGGTGGTAAGGTTGTCAGCCTTACGCACCGGTCGCTTTTACCCCCAGGAAATATTCCTGGTACTCATTTCTGTTAGAGGCTGATTCGACCTCAGGCCCTTAGTGCGATCGGAAGGATTATGTCAATGAAAAATTCCAATGACACCATCTAGAATCGAACCAGCGACCTGCCAATTCGTAGCTCAGCGGCTTGACCACTGTGCTACCGCGGTCCCCCAATTTTGTTTCAGTATTTTTCGAAGAATTTCAAGTTTTCATTGAAATTGACAAGAGGAACGGGTACTTTACGTACATGAAGACGTATATACATTCACGTTAACATGACGGTTAATTCTGCTTAGAATAGGAAGTGTTTCAGACAAATGTAGAGAAAATCAAAAAACATTTTTGATGTTCATTTTTTCCCCCTAAAAATTGCCCCGTTTATGAGACAACGTGCAAAAGTCTGGTTCAGCCGGACAGGCCGCAGGTGACAATACGACGCATGCGCATTGCATGCTGGATAACTAAGGCTACAGACACACACACTCAGAATATGTAATACTCACTGCTTCTCCACGGCAACAGTGGTTGCACGACTACGCCTCAGTGTTACGTTATATGTACATTGCATGTCTTGCTGACAGTTTTCCAGATTTTTCACAGCGGTATGACTGAAACCCCCGTTCTTCTGCGATACGAATTTGTTGCAATGTGTCAGCGTTTTCCGATACTGCGAAGGATCTGACTTGTTAAATCTTCAAGGATATAATAATAATAATAATTATTATTATTATTAACTGCAATTGGACACTCTATTCTTGTGCAGTTGGGTTGTTACCCGGTGGCAGTGGTTATTGTACATGTATACAAAATATGAAATTGGTTGCTACTAAATTTAAGTCGGGAGGGCTACATGAGAATATTTTATGGTATTTAGACCTTTGAAGACGAAGGACCTGCTATCTTTCGAAAAGTCGGAAACCGCATACCAGGTGACGCAGAGTCTTATCCCAGATTAAGTGATTCCTTGTCAGTTATGTTTGTTTCGGAGATAAGGACTGTGGTCCACTGTGACAGCGCGAGAATGAGATTCGTATAGGCTGTGAACGGTTTGAAATAGAGTACTTAACAGACTAAAGGTAGAATCAAGTCGAAATGTGATGGCACACGTTGACTCACGGGAGGGGAAGTGAGGGGGAAACTGACGAATGGAGTGGGTGGCCAGTACCCTTCACACTACCTCGGAACATGGTGTATCCAGCATTACTACCGCTGATGCGCACACCTCGGCTGCCAGCAGTCGACTGAACTGACGCCCCCGCTGATTTAAATGGACTCGACCGTTTCGCCGAAAGAAGAAATCTGGTTTCTGCGCGTGTGCCATCACATTTCAACTGGCCCCTAAAAACTTATCGGTTGAAGTGCGACAGCGAATATGGATGGAAGGCTGTATTGTGCATTGGAGAGACAGAAAATTTTCAAAGAAAATGCCTGGTGATAATAGAGGAGTGCTGATAAGTCCTTAGCCGGACAGGAAGGAAACAAGCTAATTCCCCGAATTTTATGGAACGTGGAGGTTCATTACCACATTCACAAGATTCCACCACCTGTCCCTACCCTTGTCAAATCAATCCATTCCTCTGCCAGTCACACTTCTGACAGGCGCAGCTTGTTTCCTTGCTGGTCGGGCTAAGGACTTATGAGCATCCCGGTATATTCTTGACGTTTCGCTGGCGAATATGGAGTAATGTACTGCAGATGCAGTAGGAACATACATGTTCCGTTATTGCTGGAAGGTGCGTGCAACCCTTACGCTAATGCATATCTGCCTTCGCAGTGAAAACTCCTCACAGATCTCAACCCTCGCCCGGTAGCAACACTGGGGGAGTCTATCGACCCTCTGCCTATTTAGCATGTAAATTATTCATGGAGCGAAGAGAGAAATATTGACCGAATGCGACCATCTAAACAATTCATACGCTATCGAGTTGTTTCAAATTGGGGTTTCTAATGTCGCCGTAGCTGCACATACTGGAATAACTAACTACCTCCATGGAGCTTAAACTTCCCTCCCACACAACCGCACGCAGTATCAATTACAGTTTTATTTTTGTAATTACAAAGCAGTTTACATATTTAGCGATTAAGAGAAATTTAGTGTGTATAAGAGTGGGTAGTTTTGTCGTGTTTTGTTCTTATGAGTTGGTTAATGGGATATGTGTGTGTGTGTGTTTGTTTGTGTGCGTGTGCGTTCGTGCGTGCGCGTTTGTGTGCGTGTGCGTTTGTGTATGCATTTGTGCGTGTGTTTGTGCATGTTCGTGCGTGTGCGTTTGTGTTTGCACGTTTGTGTGTGCGTGCGCGTTTTTGTGCGTGTGTGTGTGTGTTTCTGCGTATGTGTCTTTGCGTGTGCGTGTGTGTGTGTGTGTGTGTGTGTGTGTGCGCTATTGTGTGTTCGTACGTATGCGTGTGTGGTGTCTGACTGGTATATGAATAGAATATCATAAAAATTCTGGTGCTGCCCGACTTTTCAGTACCCTAAACTATACATCTGTAACATTAGCTTCTGTATGCGTTGTAATGTACAAGCAATACAAGAACGTACAATAAATATTACCTACATTTTGTTGTTTTCTGTAAGATCACTAAGGCTGATAAGAGTAATAAATTATCATCCTTTTTCATATCGCTTTTTGTCAAAGTAAGTCTTATTCCTCTTTGAAGGAATTATTTCTTACGCCAGTTCACAACCGGGGAAAAAAGGCATTGTCAGTAAATTTATTCTCCACCACATATATTGAATTTGTTTCATTTAAAAAATTATGGACGTTTTCTTATAAATTAAGTATTAGGTGTGCTGTTCGGAGAGAACTTCTTCCGTAAATGATAAATTCGAAACTGTTTGTTTCACACGTTTGATAAAAAGTGAATTTGTGTCCTTAAGATAAACGATTAAATATAAATACATTCCAAAGCAGCGATATGGTATTGTACTTCAGAATTTTCACAATTAAATACATACTTTCATCAGAAACCGTAGTCTCCCTTCCGTAAATGCTGTGCTGGTAGTCTTTTACAAGCTGGCTGTAAAATCAGGATTACATTTTTGAGTGGTGTAGATCTATTAATAGGATGGACGGGGCATGTAGTACGTGTGGGGGATAGGAGAAGTGCATACGGATTTTGGTGGGAAAACCTGAGGGAAAAAGACTACTTGGAAGACCTAGGCCTAGATGTTAGGATAATATTGAACTGGATCTTTAGGAAGTGAGTTGGGGTGTATGGAATGGGTTGATCTGGCTCAGGATAGGGATAGATGGCGGGTATTTGTAAACACGGTAATGAAACTTCGGGTTCCATAAAATGCGGAGAATTTCTTGACTATCTGAGAACCGGTTAGCTTCTCAAGATGGACTCTCTTCCCATGGAGTAAGGAAGAAAGTAAGTAAGTAGACCCTTTAATAGTTTTGCAAGTCACCCATGTGCTTAGAGTGTCGCTGAACCTCTGTGTTAGACATGGCCTTTCTTCTCGCGCAGACAAATGCGACTTCTAGAATGAGAAATGTTTGTAGTCGTGGGATACAAATATATCGTAAGATTAATTGCAGTAATACCATAGATCATGAGAAATAGGCTTGTGCTGGGAAGCCTGCAGGCAAGATTTTGATTCTGTTGGGAACATGAGGAAATAAATGGAGAATGTATGAAGGAGGAACAGA
>Ga0131853_10020504_pt1:10000-12001 | contig 12001 bp, 6 predicted proteins | sample TergutLab28metaG_FD_92764 | JGI IMG/M metagenome (GOLD analysis project Ga0131853, IMG submission 92764) | Labiotermes labralis P1 segment gut microbial communities from Petit-Saut dam, French Guiana - Lab288 P1 (version 2) (version 2) | ecosystem: Host-associated > Arthropoda...
GTAGATGGGAGGATAATATTAAAATGTATTTTCAGGAAGTGGGATGTGGGTGTAATGGACTGGATCGAGCTGACTCAGACTAGGGACAGGTGGGGTACACTTGTGACTGCGGTAATGAACCTTCGTGGTCCATAAAATGCGCGGAATTTCTTGACCAGCTGAAAACTTGTTAGCCTCTCAAGAAGGACGCTGCTGCATGGAGTAAGTAAGTAAGCTGGGTATCTAAATTGGGTGTTTTCCATCCCGTTGTGTTAACGTATTATTATTTTGTAAAAGTTTTTTTTTATTATACTGTCTTTACACAACAATGTGCTGCAGTTGTCTGTGTTATTGCACTATCTACTAAGCTACATGTTTCGGCCCTATAAGGCCACCGTCAGGCTTGTATAATAGTGGTATTTTAACCAAGGTACTTCGGCAGTATTACCTACGGGATCCCGTGGTTTACAATTCCAGTGTTGTTAAAACCATATTCTATGCTAAAATTGTTATAAAATGTCGTTTTTCTTCTGTGTTTTTATGTTTTATGTTGACGCGCCCGTCGTTTAGTGTTTTGTTTAGAGTGTGTGTGTGGGACTGGTTCCTTGTGTTCCCTGGTTTCAATTGTTTATCATCATACTTGGGTTTAATCACTGTGTGACTTTCGGTTTTTTTTATCGTGTGATGTTCGATGTCATTAGGCATTTGGATCGTCTGTGTGTTCCTGGTTAATTGTTAAGTTGGGGTCTCAGTTCATGTGCTATGTTATGTTTTCATAACAAAACACTAAACGACTGACGTGTCAACAAAAAACATTAAAACACCCAAGAAAAACGACATTTTTTACCAATTTTAGCATAGAATATGGTTTTAACAACACTGGAATTGTAAACCACGGGATCCCGTAGGTAATACTGCCGAAGTACCTTGGTTAAAATACCACTATTATACAAGCCTGATGATGGCCTTATAGGGCCGAAACATGTAGCTTAGTAGATAGTGCAATAATACAGACAACTGAACCACATTGTTGTGTAAAGACGGTATAATAAAAAAGTTTTACAAACTAACAAGCTGGGTATCGTCTGTTAACGTCATACGACAACGATTCATTTATCTGTGGTTAGAATGTGCATGTTCTATCGTGAAGGGATGTGCTACAAATCGGACCTGTTCTGTCTGAAGGTACGATCTCAATGTTCATCGTATCGGACACACAGAAGCTCCTAGTCTGTCCCTGGCCACAATTCGACTCTCATATTTCACGAGAGTTAAATGCTATGCTGTCTCTCTCGGTCCGCATGACAACATGCAGGCTGACCTTTCTGTCCCATAATTAACGTCAGAAATACGCCCCGGTGAACTCTATGGTAACGGAACCTGGGGGAATTATGAATGTGACGGAATGGCATTAATACGGGCGCTTTGATGCATGGATAACAAACGCAAGAACGGAAGACACGAACGGGTGACCACAAAGACATATCGAGCAGTATTAGTAAAAAATATAAAACAGGTGGAGTGTACATCTGATAAATATTTATCAAATGTACACTCCACCTGTTCCAAGATCAGCCTGAAGATGATCCTGTCGTTGGGCAGAAACATGTAGCTGGTATTATAATCTAATATATTCTGATAAAATATAAAGTTGTGTATGACTGTATTATATATATATATATATATATATATATATATGTGTGTGTGTGTGTATGACTCATATATATATATATATATATATATATATATATATGTGTGTGTGTGTGTGTGTGTGTGCCGGGTAGTTCAGTCGGTATAGCGACTGGCTACGGGCTGGACGGTCCGGGATCGAATCCCGGTGGGGATGAGATTTTACGCCCGTTCAGACCGGCCCTGGTGCCCACCCAGCCTCCTGTACAATGCGTACCGGGTCTTTACCGGGGGTAAAGTGCGGCCGGGGCGTGCTGCTGACCACTCACCCCCTTCTAGTGCCGCGGTCATGGAAGAGTAGAGCTATACCTCTACCCACCCTCTGGGCCACAC
>Ga0131853_10020505_pt1 | contig 12001 bp, 13 predicted proteins | sample TergutLab28metaG_FD_92764 | JGI IMG/M metagenome (GOLD analysis project Ga0131853, IMG submission 92764) | Labiotermes labralis P1 segment gut microbial communities from Petit-Saut dam, French Guiana - Lab288 P1 (version 2) (version 2) | ecosystem: Host-associated > Arthropoda: Insects >...
TCTCTCTCTCTCTCTCTCTGTACATGGAGGGTGGTTGGTTCAGTATATTTGAGAACAATTTAGGCACTGTGGTTGAATATTGAACATATCTGCTGCCATTGCGTAGCCTATAGTTTGGGTATTATCCACCAAGGGTTTGCTTTGCATTTTATTACTTTGACAATTTTCGGCTGAACTTCAAACTATAAATTGAATGTGAACAAAATTAATGGCTAATATGTGCATATGTGTACGAGGTAGTAAAGGTGGTGTGTACTGTGTACCTGTCTGGGTTTAAATGCCAGCTAGCCTCCTGTCTATAAAAATGTGGCACTTTTTTCTGTCGGAAAGATAGAGTTATCTGGTGCTGATGCTGTAAGACTGTTCAGTGATGTCTTTGTATATTTGCTACTCTTGACTTCATATGATAATGCAGAACTGCTGAGAGATTCACCTTTCTTTGATGGCCACAGCAGGAGTCCATTTCAATGACAGAATGCTCATATGGTTTCTTTCTTTTAGAGTGATGCTGGATTGACTGGCCGCAAGATCATTGTAGATACATATGGGGGCTGGGGTGCACATGGTGGAGGAGCATTTTCTGGCAAGGATTTCACAAAAGTGGATCGTTCTGCTGCGTATGCTGCTCGGTGGGTTGCAAAATCTTTGGTGAAGGCAGGACTCTGCAGGCGCTGCCTGGTGCAGGTAATACACTAGTCTTGTTGAGAAGAGTCTTTGCAATTTGTGGGGCTTATTATGGACTGAAATAATTGGATCAATTTTCTGTAGAAACAATAGTTCTGAACATTAAATGGAGGAAATCCTTACCCATTTTTTGAGTGGTGAATGGATGAATGCTTGCATGTGTGTTTTGTACAGCTCCACAGCTGATATTGCAAACTCTTACATGAATGCTTTAAGGGAAGCATTTGAAGAACATGATGATGATATAAGTTGTACTAAGAGCAGTTGCAATTATGGTAATGATTGAGGTATGGTGGTTGTTGCTAGAGTGCCATTGCAATGGACGCCCAAATGACTTTCATTTATGGAAAACTGTGGCTTAACACTTTGGTGTTGAGATTTAAATATGATCAGTTGGACCTCACATACGACATTCTTTTCACTAGCCATTTAAATTTTTATGCATTGTTGACAGAAAACAAGATGGTATGAAACAAACAAGATTAAATAATCAAATAGCTGGATTTTGTGGGAAATAAGACAGATATTTCTGCGTTTCTTAAAAAATGCAGTGAGTATTGTTAGCTCATAAATACACAAAATACATTTCTAGAAGTTGCAAAAATTTCAGTGTCTTTTATTTACATTTCTGTTTGAGGCCCTGGTTTTGCTTAGGGTGGATGCATGTAATGCATTCTTATGATGGACATGCTGGGAACACGCATTTCAAGCAGTTGTAGCTCTCTATTTTTGTAAGGCCCAGTACATCTGTCCTCGGTAAAGGAGCAGACTTTGTGCAAGACAGTCCTAACCCAATCAGAATATCAATGAAGTGTTATCCCATTTTGGAATGTAAAGGAAGGGTCACGAAACAAACAGAAGTCCTCACAATGAAGAAATAATATATAAGACAAATAGCATTTAAAAATAATCGAAAAGGATTTTTTTTTTTTTTATTTTGTTGGCATGAAGAAAGTGGGTTTAGTTCATTGTTACTCATTGTCTAGCTGTGGTACAGGAGACACAGTGCCACACACAAAAGATAAACAGTGATCATTAGTAACACTCATACTGTTCGCTCAGTCTAAACACTAAAAGCTTTGTGTGACGAATCTCATCATCTGGCCACACTACTTACATTATATAAAGTTGGCCAGAATTCTGTGCTGTAGACTGAGCACATTCAGAGTCCATAATAAAATACATTTCTCATACTTTAGTTAACAACAAATGCTAGAAATGGCTGTACATGTGCTCGTAGGGATGTATGTATTTGACTGATCTTGTCTGCAAAGAAGTAACAATTCAGCCTGAGGGATGTTCCTGACAAATGCTGTATAGGTTGAAAGTTAATTTTGGATGGTCACACTGGGCGCCAAAACTGCAGTTTATATGTCATCAGTAAGACTGTCTTTGAAACGGCCCAGCCACATCATACTGATTAATGCTTTATTCTGTTTATTGCCGGAATTGATACAAACCAATTGAACTTCTAGCAGCTGGCTTAAGAGCACATACCAGAATACATGGTCTTTAAAGAAAGTAATGCGACTGATTCAGTATAACTATTTATTTATTTTTAAACTACAAATCGAGTTTGTCCTCTTCAAAATAGTTCCCTTGGGAGGCTACACATCTCCGGAGATGTTCCCACTTCTCGTAGCAGCGCTTGAAGTCCCTAACCGGGATCGCTTTTAGTTGGTCAGTTACAGCTTTTTCGATGTTTTTTCACTGTCTGAAAGTGGCATCCTTTAAGGTAAAAACTTGAGTTTTGGGAACAAAAAAAAGTTGCATGGGCTCAGATCATGGGGAGTGTGGGGGGGGGGGGGTTGTGGAACCACGGGAATGCCCTTTTTAGCCAAAAATTCGATCACAGAGATTGCCTTGTGACAAGGGGCATTGTCATGATGGAGCATCCAATTGTTAGCAGTGCTTTGTCGCACATGAACAACTCTTTTTCTTAGTCTTTCAAGAATCTCACAGTAATAAAACTGATCAACAGTTTGTCCTTGAGGCACAAGTTCTGTATGGACAATCCCTTGACTGTCAAAAAAACAGATGAGCATGGATTTGATTTTTGACTTGTTCATTCTCGCTTTTTTCTGACGTGGTGATGCAGATGTGTGCCATTCCTTACTTTGTTGTTTTGTTTCTGGATCGTACTCAAAGATCCATGTTTTGTTACCTGTAATCACATTCTTCAAGAAATTTCTGTCACTTTGGATCCATTCCAGAAGATGAAGACGCACGTCCTTTCGTTTGTCCTGTTCAATTGTCAGGTTTTTGGGAACAATCTTCGCACACAATTTTCTCATGGCTATTTCCTGTGTTAAAACCTGATGAACTGTGGTGTGGTTCAAATTTAACTCACTAGCAATCATTCGCACTGTGAGTCGACGGTCTGACCACAAAAGGGCTCGCACTTTCTCCACATTGTTATCCGTTTTTGAAGTTTAAGGTCTTCCAGGGCAGGGTTCACATTTAATGGATTCACAGCCCTCTGAAAAAAGCTTTATACCACTTGAACACTTGTGATCTTGACAAAGCATGCTCCCCATAAACCTGTTTAAGTTTATTGAAAGTTTCAATGCTGGTTTCCCCAAGTTTGACACAAAATTTGATTGCACATCGTTGCTTGAAATTGTGCTCTTCCATTTCCGTGACACACACACAAAAACTGCTTCACAAAAAACCGCACTAAAATTAACGTGGTGACGCTAGCGGGTTGAAACTCATACTAGAAGTCTATGAGACTTTTACCTACCCTTCACATGAAGGGTGAGCCCACAGTGTTGCCAGATCGTGTGATACGGAGGCAGTCTCGTTACTTTATTTACAGACCATGTATACTGACTGATGGAAAATGAAGAATGCACTGTAATCACATCGCCCAGATTGTCTCTGGAGACTGCACAGTTTCATAAACAGTGTGTATATGGGTTATTTTTCAGGAGTAAAGTGGCCAGAGTGTGAAGCTGACCAAAAAGGGTATATAGTGTGAAGTGAAGAATGAGTGAGGCTATACTTTACTCCCCTATATATTGTGGCATCTGGCTGTCGTACATGATGGATGCTTGATCCTGGTGGAATTTTAAATACTTTCTTATATGTAGGACACATGGACCCTTAAGGTTAATATGGGAGAGCTGGGATAGCATAGTCATTTGCTGGTGTGCTGTGGGCTGGGGTATGTAAGGAATTGTGGTTTAATATCCAGCATGGCCAGGGCTATGTCTGTCCAGTGTCTATACTGTCCCTGGAACCCACGCAGTCCCTTGTTATTGGTTACTGGACTCTCTTTCCTTGGGGGGGCTGTTAAGCAGCCAGGTTGTGAAGTTTACCACTAACCCTATCCGGTGGTGAGGGTAAGAATGAGTGAGACTTCACCCTGTATGCCGTCATGGTATGTGCAGGGACAACTTTGTGTTTATCAAAAATGGTGTTCAGGAAAGTATCAGGAGTGAACCACTGTATTAGCCAACAAATGCACTCTGTGATACAACACTTGACGAACATAAACTCCTGCTTGTTTCAGCACCGAGTTGGAGTTTTTACAACAGAGGTGTACAACTGACCTACCAATCTACACCTTGTACATCTTTGCCCTAATAACTTCCTGAAGATGGCATCTCATTGTTGAGACATGTAGCAGTTAAATATGTTACTTGTATCAGAAAGTGCATTTGTTGAATAATATATTGATTGTAAGAACATGCACAGTGTGTATAACATAAAAATCTGAAGTGACATATTCTGTTTGCCAAAAAAATCTTGAGCGTGAACATGAAGTTCTTAATACGGGTGTTAGGACTACATTCAGAGCAGGTGGGCAGCATTTTCAATATTCATGATGTGTGATTTGCTGGTTTATTAGTTCTGCTAGCAGCACAAATATCAGGGGTCGACTCAACAGTCAAGAAATACAGAATTTGTATGGAGAAGATGTAGGGTTGCAGGTTAAAGGGAAAATCGATTGCACAAATGTGGCATGTGATGGGTAGGATGTGGACCATTGGTGAGCTGTTGTGAGCACTGTAAAGAATGCAGGTTGTGTGAAGCATGGGCATGTTCTTGATTAGCCACTGCATGCTGTTGGAGTTATTGTACAGATGCACTCATCTCTTGTAGGTGTCTTATGCCATTGGAGTGGCAGAGCCCATCGCAATAACGCTGTTTGATTATGGCACCTCTGAGAAGACACAAAAGGAATTGCTGACAATTGTGGAGAAGAACTTTGATCTCCGACCTGGCAAAATTGTGAAGTAAGTGGTAAATCAGGCCCGCTGAACACATTGCTAGTAGGCATTGTGTTGCCTGTGTCATAGTGTGTCATGTATGGAGAAATCTGGAATGAGAACTTCTTTTTTTTAAACTTTTCCCTTGCAAAGCCGAGACTGAATGCCACAACAGTTGTGGAAACTTTACGAGCTGTTGATTTATGGATACTTGCACTGCACTACTAATTCATTTTGTAAATAATGCACTAAAATAGAGACACCCTGGCCCACGGCTGGTGAACCTATGGCATGCGGCATTGACTGCTGTCCCAATTATTTCTATTCCTTTTGCCTGACTAGCACATCTGTATTGTGAAGAATATGTGTGTATATATATACATATATCAGTGTAGAGATTGTATATGAATTACCGTTGCTGCCAAATAATACTGCAGTGAAACATATTTACCAAAACTGAGAGCAGTGCAAAGTGTTGACTGGGTATTTATCACTGGAGTGCTGGCCTTGCAATGACTGAGTGAATATGTGACATTGGACAAAACATTTTACAATCTTCTTTTCAAACAGGAAGTATTAGAAGCCCCCAGGTGCTTCAAAATTTTCTTCCTTATTGCATTCCTTGACCAGGCCTTTATTAGGAAATATAATTATACAATATAAGTAGAATATACATTAATAGTAATATTGCAGTAATTAATAATAATTAGGGAAGGCTCTAAGACATTTTTCTCTCCAAAATTCCCGTGGGCTTGCGAACGAATTTCTTTGAAGTTTATAGAAAATTGGGGCGAACACCCTCAAAAAGGTTCGCCAGCCCCGCCCTAGCCTATGTTTAGAAATATATTTTTTATATAAATATATTTTTAAGATGTATTTCTCCTGGTTTTTTTGGTGCATTATATGTAGGAAAATACAGAGGTAAAATACTTGCATGTACTTATATGAATGTATACTCATTCTTCATTTTGTGTGTTGAATTCATGTTGCCTGCATGCATACAAAATTTGCAAAATCACCTGCACCACATACAAGGTTGATCAGACCTGTGGTGAATGGTCAAGTGCTTGAGTCATTCATTTTGGCCATCTCCAGGCATTAACTGTCTTGGCACAGTATCTGGAATGGTGCATGCTGGTGGTTGATGCTGTTGTGTATACACACAGTGACATAGCTGCGGTAGTATAGTGAGTGTAGTCATTAGGCTGCAGGCCGGATAATTGAGGAATCGTGGATTGATTTGTGACAGTAGGCAAGAGGTTTTTTGTCCGTTCCCAAAGTTCCAGATTGGCTCTAGGACGGGTCCAAATCTGTAGAATATGCTACTAGACGTAAGGGTAAGTTTGTTCATATTTCTGAAAGTTCGTATGTTGAATGTTCGTAAATATAGGAGCACTTGTATTCTCAAATTTTGAGGTGGTTCATTTGATCCCAAATATAAAAACGTGAGTTGGCAGAGAATATGCGGTATTTGCCATGAAATTTCATATGCTTCTACACATTCATATATATTACATAATGAATATGTTTCTACACATATTTTTAAATATTCTGCTCATATTGTGTACACAAATTTCATGTTAGATTTTGTGTTGAAAGTCTCATGATCACAACGTATGAATAACTGAATGATCACTGATGGTGGCTCTGGTAGATTGTTGTTTGCATACACAGCAGGATAGTTTGCTGTAGTTCATTGACACTTATAGGTGCTTCATAACCATAAGAGGCCTACATTGAATCTTACCCCACTCTGTACAGGCAGTTATCTGTTGCATTATTCTGAATCGTGTAAATATTAAGACTATGTAAGCACACATACTAGGCCACAAGTTTTGGTTTGTACCATAATGCAGGGTTCTAAGTAACATTTGTAAGAATATGAATAAGGCTTTAATTTAGGTTTTTTTCTGCCTTTCAGGGAGCTTAATCTGCGTAACCCTATCTACCAACAGACGAGCACATATGGTCATTTTGGTCGCGACATCTTCCCATGGGAGCAACCCAAGAAGCTGGTTTATTGATGAAAGAGGAAGGCATTGTCTTGTAAGGCTTAATAGAAGTTTTAACAATTCCTGCCAGTTCTTCCTCTTCAGCATTTCTTCTCTTGTACCTTAATTACTCCTCATAACTTCTTAAGTCTGTTTGTGTTAGTGTTGAATTGTATACACGCAGGCAGTAGAGAAATATATGTTGTAACCCAGATGTGTTTGTGTACAACGCTGCTGTAGGAAAGAGTGGAATGTCAAGCAAGACACAAGATGAAGTCTTCTGAATATGTAGTGGTATTCTGAACCTTAGCTTCATATCTTCAAGGTTGTACCATGCCGTGCACGTGGGACAAGGTTGTCATGAAGAGTAGAAAGTTCACCCGTGTGCTTCCTGTTTTCCATCCCTCGGCTACTCCCAAGTGGACGATTCCTGAATGTTGTGAAGAACAGCTTTTTTTTATGAACATCTCTCAACACATTTTCCTGACTGCTGTGAAGAATGGCTGTTTTTTAATGAACATCTCAGCACATTTTTATGTAAGTTATGTTTTAAAGGTGTGTGTGTGATGTCATTTTTTAGCTATAGTTGAAGCACGTAGTGACATGGGGCCAAGTTCCCAGATTTTCTGCGGCGTGGTATTGACCTTGACAAGGTGTTACTGTTCCCCAACTGTACAAACATGACGATAGGTGGTTGGGGATCTGTCAGGCAAAAGGGGGAGACAAAGCCTGGCTCTAGACAGATCACAGTGAAAGGCAATTACGAGCCTTTACTGCAAATGTGTGTGGCACCAGAAAGCACCTTTCCCACTAGAGTTTTTTCTCTGAGTGGTAAAACTTCACACATTTTGTGTTGTGTTTACGAAAAAGTCTATTGGAAAAGAGCATTTCCGAAAACACTCCGGTCTGTCCAGATTCCTGGATACCATAGCAGTTGTTACTCTTTTTATGATCTTATGTCTCGTGCATTTATCGTGTAGACCTTGAACGTTTGTGTGTGATGTAGGTGTTTGTGACTGCTTCTGATAGTGAAGTTACTCTTTATTTGTAAGACTGCTGCTATGTCTTTGATCTTCCCCATATAAATTATGTACATTTATTCTAATGTGCTGTATTTCATACAAATGCATGTGGAATGATGAAGTGAATTAACAGTGAAATAAACATATTACTGCCATTTTGTGTGTGGCAGTTACAAGTATTGTGGTTTTCATATTTCTTTACCTGGGTATCCTCATTTCCCCAGAAGATCTCAGAATATGTTTTGGGCTCTAAAACTGTGTTTTACCACTGAAAGGAAGTAACACGCTTTCCTATGCCTTTGTGGTTTAAGAAATCAAGGAATTTCCACCCCCCACCCAAAGAACTTAAGTGCATAAATGTGAGCTATTCATGGAGGTGTTAGGATTTCATGTCAAACAGCAGAGTTCTGTGTGCTGTAACCTTGGTAAATATTGTTGAAAGTGAATGTGGTGGCCATATTGATTCCACCACTTGTATGACACCAGAACTACTTATGTTGACTGGATGGGTCTTATGTGTGAGAAACATTTTACACTTAATATTTAAAAAGGGTTTGTATTGTTTCTGTGTGTTTAGGTAAAGAGTCCCATGGATCCAGAAGTTGCATTGACAGCAGAATGTGAAGGAAATAGAATATGTAACACACATTTACCCAAGTTGTTAAAACTATTTATTTGTATCAAATGCAAAACCCTTGAACCCAGTTCTAAAAATTCAAAATGCAACTGCATGAATGTGTGTTCCATTTTGAATCATAACATCAGCTTTTTTAATCACTTGAGACTGGTACACGTAATGGTTAGGATGGTTGTGACACATTAGATGTTTTGCAGTTGGTGCAAAATTTACGTAGAGTATATTCAGTGTATTGAAAATGCAGTTGAGTTAGCATAAAAATTTTAGAAGTTGTCTTTAATGACATTCATTAATTGAATGTGTTTTGATACAGAAGGGGTAAAATTTTTCAGTTTCGTAGTTATTACACAAATTCCCAGCTTACGCAGCAGTCATAATTTTGACATTGTGAAGAAATACAAATTTTGCGGGGTCTTTTGTATTACCGACTCGACTCCTAAAATCAGCTTTCTGAAATGGTACTGTAGTTCAGGATTTTAGCGGCGTGTGGCGCGCACGGCAGCACGACAGAATTGCCGCGTTATCCGTGGTGATGTGCACGCCACAAGCTGACGTATTGTGGGCGGTACACTGGACTGAAGTGTGGAGTGGGGCGACGGCGAATTACGTAGATACATGACAGCGATGGAGGGGAGGTAAGGGGCTCCAGTCCATAGTAGCAATCACAGTTCATCTATCTACTTTTGCAACGATGCCGATAACTTGTTGAAATGGTCCGCGTTGTCGGATCGGCATACTGCTGCATACATGTGGGCTAGTTGATAGATGTTAATTCCCCGGTCCGGTCGGAGGGACTGAGGAAGGCCTTCACTTGCCGCCACGTCCTCTCGATCATGTTCGTAAGAGCGAAAGATGTACGTGAGGGACAAAACCACTATGAAATTGAGGCCATTCTGCTGAAACCATGAACCGTGCCTGACTGACGTGCGGAAGATGTGATCCTCCGACATAGCCATCGGTAACCGTCCTTGCGAGTGGTGTTAACTCACCAGGAAATTTGGGATCCACACTTACAGCACACCATACTTAACATACTTTCTCCATGGAGTAGAGTCCTTTTTAAGAAGCTAGTCAAGAAATTCACCGCGCTTTATGGAACCTGAAGGTTCATTACCGCATTCGCAACTTCCCGCCACCTGTCCCTATCCTGAGCCAACTCAATCCAGTCCATACCCCCACTTCCTGAAGATCCATCTTAATATCCTCCCATCTACTCCTGGGTCTCCCCAGTGGTCTCTCCCTCAGGTTTCCCCACCAAAACCCTGTACTAGCCTCTCCCCCATACGAGCTACGTGCCCCACCCACCACTTTCTTCTCGATTTTATAATCCGCACAATATTGGGTTTGGAGTACAGATCGTTAAGCACGTCATTATTTACTCTTCTCCACTCCCTTATTACCTCATCCCTCTTAGGCCCAAATATTATCCTCAAACACCCTAAACCTACGTTCCTCCCTCAATGTGAGCGACCAAGTTTCACGCCCATACAAAACAAGGCAAAATTACAGTTCTGTATATCTTAATCTTTAAATTTTTGGATAGCAAACTGGAAGACAAAAGATTCTGCACCAAATGATGGCAAGCATTCCCTGTCTTCAATCTGCTCTTAATTTCTATCTGAATAAAACTTCGATTTGTTAAAGTTTTTCCCAAATATTTGAACTCTTTCACCCTTTCAAAGGAACTATTATCAATCTTCATACTGTGACTTCGTCCTGCATTCTGATCTCAAGATATGACCATGTACCTAGTTTTATAAACATTTACTTTTAGTCCAATCTTCTTACTAGCCATTACCAAAGCTTCTGCGTTTTCCTTTATAGTATGTACGCTTCCTTCCAATATATTAACATCATCGTCATAAACCAGAAGCTGAGGTGTACCTGAACCCAACTAAAGGCGCATTCTAAGGCAAAGTTGATAAGCAATGGCGATAGAGTATCTCCTTGTTTCAAATCATTCCTAGTAGGACACAAGTCGGACAAATTCTTTCCAACTCGGACTCTGTTATACGTTTCAGTCAGACACATTTTTATTAGCCTTACCAGTTTCATGAGGATACCACACTCAATGAGAATACTATATAAGACCTCCCCCCTAACTGAATCATAAGCTTTCTTGAAGCCTATAAAGAGCCGACGCACTGCTTCATTGTATTCCCATTTTTTCTCAAGTATTTGCCGAATGCAGAATATATGATCAGTAGTTGACCTGCTGTGTCGAAATCCACGTTGATGATCCCCAATAATATCCTCTGAATTTGGAGTTAACCTTGAGAACACGATGTTGGATACAATTTTGTACGTAGTTGGCAAAAGCGATATGCCCTTATAATTACTACATTTGTTTCATCGCCCTTCTTATAGATGGGTACTATTACCGACTCCTTCCACTTCTCAGGCAATTCCTCCTTATTCCAAATAGAAATAATTAGTTTATGAATCTTACAGCGAATTGTTCTCACCCCTGCTTTAATCAGTTCTGCTGGTATTTGATCAATACCTGGTGATTTGTGACTTTTTAGCTTTTCAGTGACCAACTCAACGCCAGAGGCATTTGGCTCAGGCACTAATGGTTCTGCTGTGTGCATTTCTGTCTGCTTGACGCCCTTAACCCCATGTACATTCAATAGCTGAGAGAAATAGTTCCTCCACTTAGCGAAAATACTGTGGGAATCTGCAACCAAATCACCTTTCTCACCATTTTCTATCTTAGTTCTAGGCTAGTAACCCTTCTTAAAGTCACTAATGCCCCTATACAAGTACCTAATATTTTTTATCTTGCTGTTAGTTTCAAGTTCCTCAAGTTTAGCTTTCAAATATTCCTCCCCCCCCCCCGAAATGTTTGTTATAATCACGTTTTACATTGTTCATATTATCTACATTGCTTTGGCTTGGATCCTGTACCCACTGCATTTTAGCCTGCTTCCTTTGATCTAAAAAACCTAAGAATTCTTCATCAAACCATGGTATCAGTCCAGGTCCGAGGCTTTGTCTGTGAATATACTGCTTCGAATTAGCCCCACATCCTGCAAGAACTGGACGCCGACCTCGTGGTTGCTGAACAGGAATGCGAGAAACAAGTTATTAGCAACACCGTTGGCGTCCAGCGTCGCACGCCCGAACGTCGTGGAAGGAACGTACTAGTTGGAATTGAGGCGCCGTTGGTATGTTTCAATTACAGAAGTTACACATATATCCGCCACAGGCGTTATAAATGTACAATTTTTGTACGAATGCCAAAAACATTTCGAGTCACAAAACAGCACAGCAATCAGAGCAGGAATCATACCGATTCTTGCGTCCGGCGCGAAGATGATGAAGTATAACGCTTAGCCTGGGGTTGGGGGGGGGGGGGGGGGGGAAACGCTTTGAATATTTAAAAGGGGTACCCGTTTTCCTTCCTGTTTTTGGAATAACGGGAAAAAAAGGAGGGGTGAAAGGGAAAGGTAA
>Ga0131853_10020507_pt1 | contig 12001 bp, 13 predicted proteins | sample TergutLab28metaG_FD_92764 | JGI IMG/M metagenome (GOLD analysis project Ga0131853, IMG submission 92764) | Labiotermes labralis P1 segment gut microbial communities from Petit-Saut dam, French Guiana - Lab288 P1 (version 2) (version 2) | ecosystem: Host-associated > Arthropoda: Insects >...
GACAACGGCACAGGATGGTGGTAAGGTTGTCAGCCTTACGCACCGGCCGCCTTTACCCCCAGGAAATATTCCTGGTACTCATTTCTGTTAGAGGCTGAGTCGACCCCAGGGCCATAGTGCGATGGGAAGGATTTTATGTCAATGAAAAAATCCAATGACACCAGCTGGGATCGAACCAGCGACCTTCCGATTTGTAACACTGCACCTTAATCACTGAGCTACCGCGATACCCAAATAACGAAGAGAGTAATATTTAAGAATTATTTATTGAGATGAGGAAAGAAACAAAATGATTTCAAAATTTTTTAAACAACATAATATGGATATAAATATTCGCAAATATGATGCTAAAGAAAGCAATTTGCACCAACAAATAAGGATAACAGCCTGTATATGGTTAGTGGATTTTTCCAGCGTAAGTTCTATACTACCCCCGAAAGGCACATACTCCAAAAAACAGTTATTTTATACAAGTTATAAAGAGTATGTTCGGGATGTCGAAGACAGTAGACAGGAAGCGGATATTAATATGAAGAAAGAGATGTATTCCTATGATACTAAAGTTTAAAAGGAAAGCTGTATGTCTGAACAAATTTGCGAGTTTCGTGCTTTGTTCTTCTCACAAGTTATTATTGCGGCGACGAAATCAAGGCGGATAAGATGGGAAGGGCCAGGGGTAATGAGGCAGAGGAGAGAAATTCGTACAGGATCTCGTTGTGCAAAACGTTGGGAAAGGGACCGCTTTGAAGACCTGGCACTTGAACTAGGTTTATCTGGCAAGACAGGGCCTTGAAGCAGGCCATTGCAAATAAGGCAGTGAAACTTTTGGTTCCATAAAATCCCTGGAATTACTTGATAAGCTGAGGAATTTAAACATAATACTGGCTTTTCAGATACGACTTTGGTCCATAAGCTTAATTAGTACGTATCAAATACACTTAAGGGAAATGTTACAGGTACGAAATTCAACGGCCTATTCTGCAACGAGTCTATAACTTGTGTACAATCAATACACCATATTCTAAATTCCGCTGTCCCTATAGGCGGAAGGTTGCGCACCCACTACATGCACTACAAAAAACAACGTACCGGGGACATAGTGTGTTCCTGACAATAGCCAATCCAGTAAAACTGTAATATTCAGTAGTGTTTGTACATACACAAAACATAAAAAACCAAGTTATTTATCATTCATTGGTTAAGACTAAAATATAAATAATAAGCGGTGGCGCAGTTGGTTGAGGCACTTGTCTGCAGAATGGAAGGTCTCAGGTTCGGTTCCCGATCGTGTCATTGGAATGTTTCATTGGCATAATCCTCCCGGCCGCACTATGGCCGTGGGGTCGACACAGCCTTTAACAGAAATGAGTACAGCAATATTTCCTGGAGGGTAATGACAACCTTACCACATTCATGTGCCGACTGTCTTGAAATCTGGAAGCCTTAACTTTCTGACACACTCAGGGCCTTTATAGGGATTGTTTTACCTTTACCTTCTACTTCTATGCTTCACCATCTGTACACGTTCTGATAAAACAGGGAATTGGTAGTGCAAATAGTCAGTGATTTGTCCGTGAAAAAGCAATACGAATCTAAAAAAACAATCCTAACTGCTGCATATGCAAAGCGAAGTTTTGCATGGCTTAATTAAATCCACTCCCAGAAAGCTTGTGGGATAAATCAGAGGTGTGGCTCTACGCGTGTGTTCAACTGAACGCTTTGGATACCCTAAGTTCGAAAAAAGAGCTCCCGATACACAATTAATAGGAGATTGGTCCGTCCCCAAAACCGATCTGGATTCTTTGGGGAATAGAAAATCTCTTGCCTATGTTGTTCGCCCATCCCCTGCCTTCTCACCCTGCCCACTGAGTGATTTCCGCTCCGCAGATGCTTCCATAAGAAGCCATGTAATTAGTTTCACGGTGATTAAATTTAATACATCTTGGTATTTTATTGAAGAGTTATAATTCTTATAAATTTATTTTTAAAAACTTTGATAAAATGCAAACACACGTAATATGTGTAATGGCGGTATAATAAAGGAATGAATTCCTGTAGAGTATGTCTATATAATGCTTTCATTTTATTAGCCGAAGCTTTCACGTGGGATAAAAGGAAATATAAGGATGCTATTGTAAAGTTCATGAAGTTAACGGAAATTAATACTGATGTTCTATATTTTCCATTGATTTCGAAGTCAGCTCTTATGTTTGCCTTTGCAAATACTTATTCCCTTGTAAAATAACTACACAACGTTTGACTGTTCATTTGTGCTCAGTTGGATTCGATATTTGTAGATGACAAAATTACCTTCTTTTTCCATAGCGTATGGTTTAGGGTGCAGAAATTAAGAACTACATTTTAACAAGAGTCGTTGAAATTTGCAGGAACATTTTGGAGAGAGGCTCGCGAAACATCAGTAGGTTGAAAATATTCCAGTGTCAGGTAAAATCGAATGCTGAAATTGAGTTGGCTAAAGTCCTGGATTGGAGTCGTGGTCCTAGCGTCGACAGTCCTGAGTGTCAGTTGGAGGGCTTAGGTTAATATTGTCTGGTATATGGGAATTTGGAGGTACACCTCTACCCATGGTAACAACCCCGGTACTGTATAGAAATGTGTGGTCAGCTTCATACCCATGTCACTGTGCCCCGGAGAATGAGCCCCTGTAGCAACTGCAATAAGGCTGGTTAGGACCAAGAGATCCAGGACCCACTGGAAGACGTCTGGTTGGGACTCACAGATCCGGTACTCATGGGAATACTATTGGTGGGGACCCATTACTGTGGTAAACATTGAAAGAAGCCTGGAACCCAGAGATCCTGTAGGTGTTTAAAGAAGGCTGGTTGGGACCCAGAGCTTTGGTAATCATTGAAAGAATGCTGTTTGGGACCCAGAGATCCGGTACTTATTGGAAGAAATTTGTTTGGGACCTAGAGATCTAGTGCTCATTGGGAGAATTTGTGGGGGGACCCAGAGGTTCGGTAACCATTGGAAAAAGGCTGGTTGGTATTCAGAGATCCGATAGTCATTTAAAGAAGACTGGTTGGGACCCAGAGATCTGGTACTCATTGGAAGAAGTTCGGCTGGGACCCAGAAGTTTGGTAACCATTGAAGGCTATTTGGGACCCAGATATTGAATGCTGAAGAGACGAGAAAATTTTATTTTCTCTGCCAGGAACCGAACTCAGACTTCTAGGTCGTCTAGCCCCTATATTAATCACTATATTGACAGTAAACTGAAACAAAACGCGAAAGCTTTGTAGCAAATTGGGAATGTAGACAGCAGTATAATATTATAAAATGCCAACATAACACACTATTAAAATCATATTTATTAGATATTGTATATATATATATATATATTAATATGTTTAGGCGGGCCACCATCGTCAGGGATCGAACCGGTACTAATGAAAATACTTTAAGACCATGTATTGTGTACTAATATAACAGTAAAAAAGAAAGATGAAATAAGATCAAAACTGTTGACGTTAGAATGCTGTATATACACAAAGTGTGCCAACATTCATTATCTGGCGTTTTGCTGACCGTGCATCTCAGTACATTTATCTCAGTAATTAACCAACTTGATGTACAAAATTTTTGTTTTACAATAAGTTTATTTCATGCCTCTACATGTTTCGAGCACATGTGCCGTCTCGTGCACGAGACGGCCACCTATAGGTCTGATGATACCAGAGGCTGTGTAATGCAATTTTGACCTTCTGATGATGAGCACATGTGCTCGAAACATGAAGAGGCATGAAATAAACTTATTGTAAAACAAAAATTTCGTGCATCAAGTTGGTTAATTACTGAGATAAATTCATAATCTGATTATACCAGACCCACAATTCACACATGTACAATATTTTATATTTTATAGTATTAGTCTTTTTTATCTCTGTTATTATCTTATTTGTGTTTCAAAGTGTTAATTCCGCGATATCTTTCTTGCTGCTGCATCATTTACACTCACCATCCGCTTTGTCAGTGCATAATTTCTGCAGTTAAAAGGTGCCATTAAATGCACAATGTATGGTATGAATGAATTCAATGAAATATTCGCAATTTTGACCTGTAAAAACTACGTACATTTTTTTTAAATTCTGGCCGGTTATTTAAGACTACACTCTAGTCTTCTTGCAGTGGAAGTTCCAACATGGTGTCTCTGCTTTGAGCCAGGAATAACATGCCATTCGTATCAGCTTATGCCCTTCTTAAAGATTTTTTAAGATAAGTTGTTTTCGAGCAATGAGGAATACCATCGGACAAAGGAACAAATTCCTTCTCCCTTGAGTAAGTTAACCCAGCCACTACTGCCATCTGACGTTCAGCGGAGGAAAGCTGTTTACTTTCCCTTTCTGTGATGTGTGGGTTACGTAATCCCGTGAGTTGTTCTACAGGTTAAATTCGCGCTGCTGAGACTAGATCTTTGGATATGTCAGAGTACATGTCATAACTTGTTCCAGCAACGCCGAAGATAAAGAGCGGATTTATTATTTCTTGCAAAAGTTAGAATCGTTAGGAATTGTCTGTGCTTATATAGGCTATTTAATATTGTTATTTACTTATTTACTCCACGGAGCTGAGTCCTTCTTGAGAAGCCAACCGGTTCTCAGCTAGTCAAGAAAGTCCCCGCATTTTATGGAACCCGAAGGTTCATTACCGCATTTACAACAGCCCACCACCTGTCCCTACCCTAAGCCAGATCAATCCAGTCCATGTCACCCATCCCCCTTCCTGAAGATGCATCTTAATATTATCCTCCCATCTACGCCTGGGTCTTCCAAATGGTCTCTTTTCCTCAGATTTCCTCACCAAAACCCTGTATATACCTCTCCCCCATACGTGCTACATGCTCCGCCCATCTCATTCTTCTCGATTTGATCAACTGAATAATATAGATTGAGGAGTACAGATCATTAAGCTCCTAATTATGTAATTTTCTCCACTCTGTTCTTACCTCTTCCCTCTTAGACCCAAATATTCTCCTCAACACCCTATTCTCAAACACCCTCAGCCTACATTCCTCCCTCAATGTGAGCGACCAAGTTTAACACCCATACAAAACAACAGGCAAAATTAAGAGTTCTGTATATCTCAATATTTATGTTTTTGGATAGCAAGCTTGAAAACAAAAGATTCTGCACTGAGTGACAGCAAGCATTCCCTGACTTCAATCTGCTCTTAATTTCTTCCTGAATAGAATTTTAATTCGTTAAGGTTGTTCCCAAATATATTAACTCTTCCACCCTTTCAAAGACATTATTATTAGTCTTTGCATTGTGACTTCGTCCTGCATTCTGATCTCGAAACGTGACCATGTACTCAGTTTTATCAGCATTTACTTCTAGCCCAGTCTCCTTACTAGCAACTACTAAAAGTCTTTGTTTTTCTTTATAGTATACACGCTTCACAGAATATATTGGCATCATCAGCTAAACCAAAAGCTGATGTATACCATTTAATTTCAAGCCATCTTGGTTTACCTGGCCCCTCCTAATGGCGTACTCTAAAGCAAAGTTGAAAAGTAATGTCGATAAAGCATATCCTTGTTTCAAACCATTCTTAATAGGAAGCATGTCACACAAATGCTTGCCTTCCCGGACTCTGCCATAGATTTCGTTGAGACACGTTTTATTAGCCTTCCCAGGTTGCATGGGAATACATTTCTATTGTAACACCGTTATCATTAATATCCTGATGTAGACTGTCATCCCTTTTGTCGGTTTGAAAATATTCTCTTCCCAATTCTGCTTTAAAACTTCCTAACAAAATTTTAATATGGTGCTTGGGAAAACGATGGCTCACCTGTTCTCATTCCTCACAAATATTTTCTTTTGAATCATCACTTTTCCCATCACTTGGTACATGCACATTCAGAACAATGATATTACAGCAGCGACCTCTCAAAACTATATATGACATTCCTTCACTAACAAACTCTACACTCTTAACTGCTGATACTACTCTGTGGTGTACAAAAAATCCTGTTCCCAATTGACGATTTTTGTTTCTTTTCCATAGAAAAAAAATATAATCCCTTGCTCTTACTGTGCCCCCTTTGCCCCATCTAACCTCGTGTATATCCAAATCTAATTTATATGTTGAACTCTTTGGGCTAAAGAGAGAAAATTGAAATTTGATATTTAGGTTTTGTTGATACACACAAATAAAGAAACTTTTCACCCAAACCTGCTACCTAAGTTGCAACTGAGAACGAACTAAATAAATAATCATTATATTTATATATATGTCCTCGCGGTCCAGAGTTCTTTAGAAGCTAATAATCCCTGAGACTATTTAATTATTCCTTCTCTTTCTGTTGCTCCAAGTCTCAGCACCGCGACCACTACAGTTCCACTATTCCCTGTCCCGTACCAAATTAAGCCATTCCACATCCTCTCATCATGTTGCTGTAAGGACCAGTTTAACGCTATCCTCTCGTCTACGCGTGATTCTGCCAAGTGCTGTCTTATGTCAGTACTTTTGGACCAAAGATGTGTAGATTTTATCTCTCGTATGCGTGCTATATAGCCTAGACTTCTTACAATGCTGAATTTGATAATCTTAGTAACATCTGCTGAAGCATACGAGGTATGAATGCCCTCCCTGTGCAACTTGGTCCAATCTTTCTTTAAAACCTTCTTATTATATACAAACATTCTTCTAAGCACTGATCTCAGACACCATTCATCTATGTTCTTTTCTGTGTGAGAATCTAAGGTAAACATCCATTAGGAGAAACTAAGTTACTTGTGAGGAGAAACCGTTTACAGACTTGATTGATTTTAAGTGTCCTTTTATTACAATTGGTTTTTAATAATTATATGTGGCGGTTTTAAATTCGGTGTACCGAAATGGGGAATTCCTACCCGGGAAACACCCCCCCCCCCCCCCCCAAATACTAATAAACAAAAATAACTTATAATGTGTTTTTTGTGTTTTTTACATTAACTTATTCTGTAACAGTTCTAAAACTATACGAAATGTCTTCTGTTTATTTCACGAACTGCGCGAAAAGCGTATGGAGGCTGCAGTGGTCAGGGGTTGATAGTTGCACGTATTTACGCATGCTTTCCATTATATCTTCCAAACTGTGGCGGATAAAGTTCTTTTGAAAGAACAGACTTAGAATTTAGATAGTGTAGGTTATGCATAAATTACGTTAAATCTGACACAGTTTATTATTAAGGAAATTATACCATCTTCATTTTAGATACACTTATAATTTGCTGACAATTTTCCGAATAATATTCATTTACCTTTGTAAATAAGCAAAATGCACAAAAAAACATAATTAGATGTGGCTTATATTGTAGATGCAGTTTAAGAGTTTTTCTGCTGTTTTAAATTCTAACGGAGGCAACATTGATCTTAGTAATGATATTTAAAACACCCCGATAGGAGCTTTCGAAATTTTGTCTTTGCGTTCACAAATTGCTTGGCTTCACTTATGTTCTTTTGTGGTCACAGTCGGGAGCAAAGTGGCTGCAGAGTGCTCACCCTGTATCTGCAAGTAGCGTCGAGGTCCGGCACATTTCGAGCTTCACCTCTTCACATCTGTTATAGATTTCTGTAATGCTGTCATCCATATTCCTTCTCGTCCATACTCCACATTCTACAACTGCACAACTAAATCATATCTTTCTTGTAAGGTATGTAGAATTGGGCAATTTGCCACGAGTGATGTAGATAAGCCATCTCCATCATCCGGACCTGTGACCTCGAGACGTAGAAATGAACTAGCAAGGTTAGCGACTACAAAGCAATGACCGTTTGATTTTGGAAGCCGCTAAATTGATCTCCATTTCTTCTTTTTTATGAAACTGCGCCACCTTTGTTGCAAAGGGCAGTAACATTTACGCTAGAGTTCAAAAGCATTCCGTGCTCTGCCGTCGGTCTCTCATTCACAGGTCTGTGATCTGCTAACGCTTCTTACTTCAGTCTCGTGGGTATTCCGATGTCTAGCATCAGGTCAGGCCCTTGCGGTAAATCTTCTCTCGGGATAGCAGAGTTAATGACATGATTTTTATATTATCTTGTTCGCGCCCGCTCGGTCGTTGATTCCAAAACTGACTTCAGCATGCTCCAGCGAGAGAGCAAGGCACCTTGCTGCTGGACAGTGCAATTGAATCTAAGATATAGTTGAAGCTAAGCTGTCTCGTATTCTACAGGATGTCATGTTCAGCAAGATACATACATTTATGTATTTAGAAAGCGAAATACGCCGACAGGAAAGGGATTTGGAAAATGAAAGACATACATTTGACAGAGTAAGTCTAAGAAGGTGCGTGTATTTTGGTAAACACAATATCCAAGAATATATATTTCAAATTGCATGATATATTATTTTAATAAATGTAAATGATGCGCAACAAATAACGGTCTCTTCACCAAATAGGCCATACATAGCCTAATATTTTACGAAAAGTTACTGGGCTCTGTTGGGAAGTAAGTTGTGACTTGTATGTAGGTGTACTTAGAGACATGGAGAGATACTGAAATTCCGTGTAGATAAAGTGGATGAGGATGGGAGAGGTGTTTTGTTATTACGTTATACCTTCAGGAAGAAGGGTAAAACGAGGCAGTATAAAAATTGGAAAAAGGACCTTAAGGCGAGTAATGGCATCTGGGAGCTCGTAAAGAACATTATTGATTTCTAGTCAAAGCCTTTATTTTTCGATTCACCGTAGATGCAGGCGATATGTTATACAGGCAGTGTGCAGTTTGCAGTTTACACACATTGCAGAGCCGATTTCTGGGAGGTTTCGCAGTTACTGCCATAAAATTGCATATGTGAGACAAGCCGGGCTGATAAAACGCCTGTTCTACTCCTATGGGTTTTGTGGGGGAAAACAGCAGTGGGACAGGTTCATCGGAGCAGTTCAGTCTTGCCTTCTTAACATCATTTTACCAAATCTTCATATACATTTGTCAATCAGTCATCATGTAACTGTGGTAGCAACTGACATCTTCCAGCCCATTTACCGCAGAGAAAATCTCGTTAGATTTACTTGATTACCCATTCAATTCTGAGCTCCTGTTTGATTCAGGAGATGCAGGCTGGATAGTTTGTTCAGATCCTTACTCATTTAACTTGTTTAGGACGTAAACATCTATAATATTTTTTTTTTGCTGACCGTGCATCTCGATACATCCGTGTAATGAAAACAAACTTGATGGACTGTTTATCCTTAGTTTATTTCGTCAATCAACCTGTACATGTTTCGGGCATATTGGCAGCCCATCATCAGGAGGTATACTGTATGTGTATATATATATATACAACAGTTGGTAAGTGTTGTGCTTTTTAGTTGGCTGTCTGTTGGGCGGACGACAGACAGTATTTGTTAGATGTTATATTAAAATATTACAGTTTCAGTTAACGTATTGAGATATGCAGTATTGCGTGTTATGTGTAATTGGAGACTTATAAGTATATTAAAGTATTCATTCCACGTAGGCCTACACGTGTTACGGGAAGGCCAAATAGAACTCTAATTATATATGTTAAGAAGAGTTACTGATAATAAAAACATACATATAAAGTAAAATAAACACTTCATAAAAATAAACAACTCTTAAGTAAAAGAACTGATTTCGTAACTGAAGAATAAAAAACCAAATAGATACCACTTATTATTTTATTGTACTTCTTATAGGCTCAACATGTTTCGGACATTATTATGCCCATCATCAGGAACTCGCGACTATGTTGTTGATTACCACATTGGTCGTATCGTTCTTGGTTTGCTGTATGTTGGAGGTTAGGTGCGCAAAACCAAGAACGATGCGACAAATGTGGTAATCAACAACATAGCCGCGAGCTCCTGGTGATGGGCATAGTAGTGCCCGAAACATGTTGAGCCTATAAGACGTACAATAAAATAATAAGTGGGATCTAGTTGGTTTTTTATTCTTCAGTTGTCACAAAGATGCACGGCCAATAAACATCAGATTAACTAATGTCGTGTGTCAAGCAAAACAACAAAACAACAATGTCTCCATTACCGGTGGCTTTTCTCTTTTAAAAAATAAACTTTTATATACTTTTCAACAAAAAACAGTCCATTTTGTTTCAATTCCTGCCAAAGAATTTGAAGTATCTGGGCAGCTATCTTTCCTATTACGTAAATTTCTAGTTGCACACACATGCTATTATAAAATTTAATTACTATATACGCTAAATTTGTCGCACGTGATGTCAAGTTTTTGCACCGTCGCCGTATTTGTAACTGTTGAATAACGAATAATATTCCATACTTTTGTGTGGGCATGTGAACTGTCTAGTTGCATACCAAAGTTTACGTCCCTACATCAAAAGTCTGGAGTGGGGATGTGCTTCATTGACATAATTATAATACGGGAGTTTAAAAAAATTGGTTAAATATTCCAAAATTTAACACGGGACACACAGAGAATACATAATACCGTAACAATCATAATTCTTTGTTTTTAGGACGGCGGCTAGGATATAAATGACAATCATGTATGTATGTGTGTGTATGTGTATGTGTGTGTATGTGTATGCGTGTGCGTGTGCGTGCGGGCGTGCGCGCGCGTTATTTTAATGGCTGTATATCCAGGCCATAGAGGAATGAAAAGTAGAGAAGAACGCATGTGGAAATTATCTGTTCTGTTCTAATACGCAGTTACGGCCTTGTTAGGATTTTTAATTGATGCAGTTTAATAATATCATGATGGAATATATTATAAACGTTCATAGACCTGCCATTTCGTCCTTATCGTTATTTGTTTATACTAAATTCAAATGCAGACAAATTGTCGCTTTAAATCTTCTACCTCTTGCCACAGTCAATCCAAGATTACATTTATCCGGGTACAAACTGCTAAGTGAACTCTAATACTGAAAGAAAATCGATTTGCAAACGTTACATTATGTGTGAAAACGCATTAGAACGATTTAGTCAATGAATTCTGTTACCCTACCTAGCCTTTTGATGACACGTGAATTCTTCCGACCGGAGTTACAGCTGACAACTTCACTTTTAATTTAGAGCATTATATTTTCGCATACATTAGCAATGCAATTACGACATTTCGGCTCTTACTCAACGATTGCGTCATTAAACGTACGAAGGCAAATTAATTACCTGAAGTTCAGTACACCCTGTTTGCTTCGAATACAAGCAACATGTCCGTGTACTGTACGTAGAAGCATATGTGCAAAACTGGCACACAGTTTATTGATGCTGTGTGCGAAATATTCTATACGAGGGTTGAAATAAACGAATATAAAGTGATCCCGTTACAGGCCCAGTGTGGCCCAAAGGGTGGGTAGAGGTATAGCTCTAATCTTCCATGACAGCGACACTAGGAGGGGGTAAGTGGTCAGCAGTACACTCCGGCCGCACTTTACCCCCGGGAAAGACTCTATACCCATTTTACAGAAGGGTGGGTGGGCACCAGGGCCGGTCTGGAAGGGCGGAAAATCTCGTTCCCACCGGGATTCGATCCCGGACCGTCCAGCCCGTAGTCAGTCGCTATACCGACTGAGCTACCGGGCCCACTATTAAATGAATATAGGATACACACACACACACACACCTAACCACACACTCACACACCCACCCACACACACACACACACACATACACATAAACGCACACACACATACACACACATATCCACCCACGCACACTCACACACACACTCACACACATAACCACCCACACACACACACACACAAATACACCCACACACACATACAAACACACACACACCCACCCACACACACACACACACGTACACACACATATATACACCCACGCACGCACACACTCTCACACACACACACTTACACACATACACACACACATATCCACCCACCCACACACACATATATCCACCCACCCACCCACACACACACACACACACACAAATACACCCACACACACACACACACAAACACACACACACACACACACACACACACACACACACACACACACACACACACACATACAAACACACA
>Ga0131853_10020508_pt1 | contig 12000 bp, 8 predicted proteins | sample TergutLab28metaG_FD_92764 | JGI IMG/M metagenome (GOLD analysis project Ga0131853, IMG submission 92764) | Labiotermes labralis P1 segment gut microbial communities from Petit-Saut dam, French Guiana - Lab288 P1 (version 2) (version 2) | ecosystem: Host-associated > Arthropoda: Insects >...
ATATTATTTATTAAATAAAAAAAATTTAGTAAGGGAGGTGTAAAATACAAAACAAACCCAAATTGGCTACAGTACATGTGGGGGGGATGGGGGTGGGGGGGGGGGGGGGGGGGGGGGGGGGGGAGGGTGTCCAAAGCTGTTGCATGTATACATTGTTCAACCCTCTAAAATATGGTCACATACTTCAATTTCCACTGTATGTTTCAGTCACTTGACAGCTTTGTGTATCAATGTCTATGTATATAATGCTGTGTGTTTCAGTACAGCTGTATTATTGTCATCGTGTGTGAGCAGAGTTACTGATATATCATACTGGGGTAGTTCCCAAATATAACACAGTTCTCCTTAAATTGCAAGAGTTCTGTTTTGAATTTTAATTAATCCTTAATCTCTGAGATTTTGTAATGTTTATCTCTAAACATCGGTGTAGTTTTAATATGAACATATTTAGTGCCACAATGCATGCATGTATGATGGTGGTATAGCTGTACCAAGACGTGTAGCGGTATGTATGGATATATTGGTATACAATGTTGTAAAGTGCATGAAATGTGGTGGAAATTGAATTATATGAACTACAACACTACGCACAAAATTTTTATTCATGATCACATAATTTCAGTCTTCATCATCAAACTTGTATGCATACAGTGTTTTCATGCCACACCTTCACAACTTTCTGATTTATTTCAACCCTGCAGGACTTTTGTGTATTCCAGTATCTCATAATGACAGATGCTTAAACTTCTCAAGTTTTCTAAGGTATAGGTGTTAATTACAAAATGGTCTCTGCATCACATATTTAGGGTCCACTTTACAGAGGGTTGATTTATCCATGGCTATGTGGTCTTGGTTAAGAGTTACAGAATTGTGACTTCTGGAAAGAGAGTGACATGCCCGTGAAACACGCTTCGCCCTTCATGTGTGAAATTTAGGTGTCCTAACTTTGAATCAAGAACTTTGAGAAGAAAGTACTTCACTGTTGAAAAGTAATGGACTTCAGGAGGTTTAAATTTACATTAAATTTTTAAATTGGTTACGTGGAGAACTTAATCCAGTTTTATGCATTCTATGTATGAACACAGGAATTCAACATGATTTCAGGAAGGTCATACTTATGTGTGTATATTTGTCCACATGTCTGCATGTTTCAACTTCAGATGTACCCGATGGATTCCAATGTCCTGCAGTTGTGAACTATGCTGAAACTTAAGAAGAAGCTTTACATATTGGCTTGAAGGAACGAAAATCCCTGTTTTACATGAAGTCAATTTTAACATCATCAGTTTCTTTTTATAAATGACACATGATAAAATCTGTACTTGTGTCATAAAGTATGTACATCTTATAGAGATGTTCTATAACACTTTTGTGTCCAATATTTAAAGAAATATGTGGAAAAATAATTTCTGCTTTAGTACCACAACATGAGATTTATACTTACATTGTTACTGTTATTCAGGAAGAAAGATTGTGATAGAGGTGTTATTTAATAAGTTCCTGGAAGAAAGTGAATGGTAAGTGATATTGACCATTGAAATACATTTCAGTGGGAAGATACTGGAAGGTAATGTGAAAAAGTCTATATGCCGTATTCATATCATGTGTTACGTATGGCAATAGACTGTAACAAGCAACAGATGAATAAAGAGGACTTGATATCAAAGAGTTCAACTTAGTTCAGAGAGGTACTCTATAAAAGATTTATATTGGTGAGATATATATTTAATTTGTTTAATACAAGATTATAGGTATAACACAACTGCTGTTACTAGCATATCAGGAGACACTGTTAACCAATGTAATTCTAGAACCTTTGTATAGCACATCTGCTGTTACTGTCATATCAACATAGCAATTCTATTTACCACTAATTTTAAAATCTATAATATAATATGGTATAACACACCCACAATTATTATCACATCAATGTGCCAATTATGCTAAATTCTTTAATTCTAGAATCTAGATTCTAGGCATAACACATCTGCAGATTAACACAGCACTTCTGTTTGCTAGTTTAATTTGTTGACTGCAAAGTGTCCCTGCTTTACTGACAGTTTACTCTAACAGTGTAGCAAAACATTGTGCCTTCTTATTGTCATGCCAAGTGACAAATATATTCAAAGTCCAAGGTAATAAAACATAAAAAATACAGAGATGACAATATGAAACACATTTGGATTAAATGCAGTATAATCAGTTTTTTCCACTACATGATATTTATTTGCAGTAAAAGAACTATGAGTCCAGTGAAATAGGTAGAATTCCAAAGAATGCATTTGTACAGTACTACATGTCTTCAATCTGGAGAACATCTTTTCACTCTTGTTTTCTCTGAACTAGTGTCTACTGTGTGTAGATTTCACTGAAAATGGGAAATGCAGTAATTTTCATAATGAATGCAGTTAATTAATATGTCTATGGAAAAGATGCTGCATTAGCTCAGGATGTTGAACCATATGTTGTTATATTATAAAAATCTGATTGGGGAGTTTATTTACAAAACCACAAGAAACTATTGCAACTGCGGTGTAACATGTAGTACTTGTGTTCATGATAAACTCAGATGCGTGAAATCTGAGGTGTTTGTAGTGGTAACTATCTGGATTATGGCCTTCTGGGTTGTGATAACATGTGGATTGGTAGGTGATTAATGGCAGGTTAAAGGAATATGCTGTCTCTGTCTTTGAGGTAGAAGTGGAGGTGAAGGCAGCAGATTCCTCAAAAAAAAAAATGGAAACTACGTACCAGTGTACAAGGTGTTCTAACATCATAGAACACCATACAAATAGTGATGTATCTTATCTGAATATTTTGATAACTGTATATGTATCTTATAATGGTACTTTTCTTTACAATCTGAAAGTTTATGAGTATCATAATCCAGTTCTGAAGAAGTTGAAGATATATTTTGTATTATGCAGCCTTCAAGTGTTCATATTAGTTTTGTAATTAAACTTACTGGTTCATGATATGTATGAATTATTTTGCTGTGGAAAATAGACATGTATTCTGCTGCACACCTCAGCAGCCTAAGTCAAGCAACAGATAGGATGTAGTTGAAGCAGACTTGATGAATGCAACTGTTTTGTATCTGATTTCATTTAAGAAGTCAAATACAAATCTACAGCAGGCATATATGTGTTGCCTACTAATTGGGTAACTCACAGTTTGCAACATACCCAATTATTCTGTCTGTGCATCATATACAGATCATATTTCCACATTTCTGTGGCAATGTTAATATTTAAAAGTGAGTAACATAGTCTGCCCCGTATAAGAAAGTCAGCACCATGGATACTGTATGTTTCTGAAATTGTGGTTGGCAGTGATATTGAAAGCAAACTTTTTTTTTCATTGAAAACAAATGAATGAGGGTATGAAATGACCTGATGTAAAGCATCATCACTCTTACCATATGTTCATCTTCACTATAATACATATTACTCTACATAATCACATTATCACCACAGTTGTTGTCATTGTAGTCATCATCATCATTATTATTGCCATTCAAGTCATCAGTGATTTGGCTGTCTGTATTATTAAACATTTTATTATTCTTGTAAGTCCAAGTCATATGGGAACAATATTTTATTTGTAAGTGCAGTAATTTCAAATAGGCTAAGAAAGTTCTGTCCAATAGTTTGGGTTTCTATTGAAAGATGGCAGTTGCTTAATCCCTCACAAAAGCAAGCATGAAGGAAAGTTGCATAGTGTTTCAGGCAACGAGCAATTTATGCATGAAATGAAGTATGCATAAAGTGGAGTTATATAGGGTAACAGGTAACCAATAAATTATATATGCAGTGCACTGTGATTACCATTGAAGGCTAGTAGTAGCAAATATTTTATTCAGTGGTGCTGCCCATTGCTAATACTGTATAGTGTCAATGGTAGATGAATGATGGATGAGTGTGAAGCATTGGTGGATTGATACTGATGGGAAAAATGATGTATTCGGAGACACACCTATTCCAATATCAATTTGTCCCATACAAGTCCATGTGGAATTTGTGGTGGACAAATTAATACTGGAACAGGTATGTCTACAAGTACTTCATTTTTCCCCTCAAAGTGGGAGGCTAAGGAATAACTGTCTGCAATGTGGCACAGTGTTTCACACTAGCGTGAATTTTTTCTATGTTATGTCAAGTGATTTTGACTACCTTCAACATCATATATCATAACCAAGTTTGAAATTCCATCATTTATAAACATCATTTAAGGTTACTTGATTAAATTAAATTTTTGTTTTTGTATGATCTTGGACTTAAGCATGGATTAAAGTACTTGTTTGTTATTCTGTGGTGAATGTACCTCTTTCAGAATAAGGGAACTGAATCCTGAACAGAAAAGAAAAATATATATTCATATTTTTACAAAAGACATAGAGTATTTTTCAATTCAAGTTTTGTTCCGGAGGCCAAATTATTGTTATTTTTTTAATGCAGTAGCTTTAATTTTGGCAGGAACAGTAACTGTTGTAACTTCAACTCTTCTACTTCATCATTACATTTGGCATACAGTGTTTGGCCAATGGACAAGGGAGTCACTAAACATTTTTCTTTTTATAAATTCAGATTTTCCATGTCTTGTAATAAACAGTTTTCTTTTTATTAATTCTGATTTTCCATGTGTTGTAATTACTTTAGAGTGTAATATACGATGCTCACTAGTCTGATTTATGATTTTTTTATTAAGTCAGATTTTCCATGTCTTGTAATAAACAATTTTCTTTTTATTAATTCTGATTTTCCATGTGTTGTAATTAGTTTAGAGTGTAACATACTATGCTCACTTGTCTGACTCATGATTTTTTATTAGAAGAGTATGAAATTGGTAAACCAAAATTAAACAAGATGTTTGATGTATGCTTTAATTTCTTATCGTGTCATACTTTGAAAGAAGTCCCTTGAAAATGTTTACCGTTAAGAAAATATAAATGTTGTACATACGGTATTGGAGTTTCATCTTCATCAGTAATGTTAACCTAATGTCCTAGACAGCTAACATAATGGCGTAAAAGTCAACACATGTATGCTAGATGTTGTATTGATAAAGCAAACCATATTAATTGTAAATAAAACTGTAAATATTATATGTTGGAATTATAAAAACCACCGAACTTCTTAAATTGGAAAACTTTATTCCAATTGTGACAAGGCAAGTTATCTCTCCTAAGTGATCTAAGTTTGTATTCTTTGAACCCTCTAATGGCAGAATAAAGAAGTGGTACAAATATATACTTTGGTTTGTGACATATCATTTTGATGTATGCAATGGATTCAAACATTGGAATTGAAACTTAACCTTGCAAAAGTACTGAGCTTTCTCTGGCAATCATAAAGATCATTCTTCTTCATATGGGCAGTTTTCTTTGTTTTGAAAAATATACCATACATGATCATATTTAAAACTCTGTGATGTCACCATACTGTAAGTGCTAAAAATAAAAATCTTACCTCCCTTGTAATTAAGTCTGCTTTGAATGTTAATATTATTCATTAGCAGACATCATGTAAAAAGACTGAGATGCAATTGGTAATGAGTTTCTTGAGCATCAGAATTGTAAAAGTTGCCAAAATTTCCTGCAAGATTTTGTTTCAGTACAGTAAAATGTGCATTATAATTCAGATTAGATAAGATTAAGTGGTTGGGTGTTGCTGATTCACTTCATTAAGTGTGATCATGGAACTGTCAAATGTTGTTGAGTTTTGAGATACTGATAGTCTCATGAAGCTGCAAATAAATGAAGAATGAATAAGTAAATAAATAAATAAATACATAAATGATCCATAATCTGAGCAAATCTTTTTATGCCAGATGTGACGTGGAAGTATACATGCATATTAAACCTTATACCATTGTTTACACTGGTATAGTACATTTCCTCCACATGTTATGTTTTTTGATATTGTTGAAATGTACTGAACAATTTTCTTAAAGCAATGCCAGATGTTGCTAAGGAATTCTCTGTCCTGGTAGAAGTGGTACAGATCAACCAGATAGACACTTGCTATGACAGAGGAATGTCCTCTTACATATTTGATATTCCAAAATGTAGCGCGTTGTCGCAGCCAAATCAGTTAACGCTATTACCGACTGAGCTAAGCTACCTACTTGTACTAGGAGATGGCAGCACAATACACATGGGTATGTGTACATTCAATACATTGACGTGTGGAAGTGTGGAGTTTGTGTCGTAGATTAACGCACCGTATCGTTTAGTTTGGATTCAATAAACTGATAATCTCTTATCTGTGCCGACAATTCTTCCACCTGGCGACAAGTACTGAAATCAGTCAGTTGTGTGTGTGACTTGAAATGTGCAAGTAGGGTAATGTAGAGAAGCGGGAATTATTTATTGTGAATGGTGTGAGCTTTCAAGAGAAGTTGCCAAAACACGGATTGTATTTTCTGACGGTGCTGTTTGTGTGTAACATGTGTGAGTATCCATCTCATTTAACTTTCATTGCCTGAAAATGACTACTAGTAATGTCAAAAGCGTTTGTAATTATGTTTTCACCCCCAGAATATGACCTTGGTTATTTTCCATTGCTTGTTTATACCACATGCGTTGTAAATATTTGAAATGATGATCTCTGCGTGGTTGTAAAGCGAAGAGGCGTTGTGGATTTTTTTAGCGTTATTTCTGGACAGGGTGTTTACACGTTGCCTGCAGTACTACGTATTATGCCCCTTGTAATTTCAGTAGCAGTGAATAACAAACAATTACTGTAGAGATTGAATTAAAAAAAATAAAGGCCCATGTGCATGTCTTGTTATCAGAATCTAGGACGAAATCCTAATGTAAAAATGGGTAAAACTCCTGTGAAAATGTAGCGAAATAGAAACCTTCATCAAAGTGACTAATAGAAAGGTTGTGGAGAAAACAAATGAACACCGTTCTGGAAAACCTGATGTGGGCATTATGCATTTTGGGGTCAGTTTATAAGTAGTAAGTTATGATTCGTTGTATTGGACATTCACTTGCTAGTATTGTTTACTTACTTTTGAAATAGTTGTAATCAGATGTAATGTAATAAACTAAGAAACTCCAGAATGGTTGGAATGGTTGTCACATGCTTCATGAATTACGCAATGATTATGCGTTAAAGGAGCCTGGTCATTATGTCTGTCATAGTCATCATTATTCATAGGATTTTATGTCACTGTTTTCTGAAATGTAATTAGTGCTCCTTAAGTAATGCCTGTAAAATAATGTTAAAGTAATGTATTGCTATATACATTATATTTCTTCATGCTGTTTTGGAGGTATCTTATGCAGTGCCCTTTTTATACAACAATTTCATAGAGTGCCCCATAGTAAGCAAATTAATTTACAAAAAGGACAAGGAGCTTATTAAATTTGAACTATTTCATTAAGATTATTATAACTGCAAATAAAGACCTTATTCAGAAGGTTTTGTATGTGGTCACAGAGCTGAAAATTTGTTCCATTTTGAGGAAGAGTGTGTTACCATGGATCTTCTCTTTACTTACTATACAGAAAATTGAAACCAGAAGTCTCTAAATGGTCACTCACAGAATTTTGACTTGTCCTTGCTGAAATAATGGATAAAAATGATTTTTAACTGCGTAATGTGACTGCTTCTAGCCTGACTTACCACTGATTATTCCCAGTTTGGCATTCTATCCCAGCTTTATTATTTAGAGGTCTCAGTGCTGTTATTTAATTTGCTGTTTTTTCTATCCCACATAGATGTTACAGTGTTCCTTTTTCCACCTCCTGTTTTGAGTGACCACATTTGTGCTCTGAAATACCTAACATGTAAAACTAATATGTACTGTGTGTATATGTGTGTGTGTGTATGTTTGTCTATGTGTATAGATCTTTCCTGTCTGTGTAATTTGTGTATCTTGGCTCTTTGACATTTCCATTCTAACAATGTGGAATAGGCAGTTATATGGTTGTGTGCTAGATTTGTAGGTTATTTCATTACCAAGTATGCAGTTTGTTTTCATGCATTCTGGTTGGTTCACTATTTATTTTTGGGTACTTGAATTTTTTTTTTTTAGATCTTATGTTATTTTCATGTGGTATAATCTCCCTTCATAAGCATGTGATGGATATTTTGTTGATTTTGAAAATATAAGGGGTAATGAGAAATGCATTCAACCAATTCTGAACTTGCATGTGAACTAAACATTTCTCTAAAGATATTCGTCTGTAAAGACCAACACAGTATGTGGTATGTTCCAAAGAATGAAATTCGGTTGAACATTCATTCTGCATGACCAGGCTGGGCTATTGTCAGAGATTACATGGGTATTACATTACTTGTCTTAAGTCATTACTATATGATAGTTCAGCCAACTTCAGGTAGCATTTGTCAGTGGAAAGGAATATTCAACTCAAGCTTTTTCTTCAGAACATACTATGTACTTTGTTGGTCTTAACTGAAGTAGTGCATGGTGAATAATGCTGCACTTTCAAGTTCTCTGTCACTTGGAAAATTTCGTGGTTTGCACTGCCCATTCATGTTTAATTTCATTTTTTGCTGAACTCTTTACTTCAAGTGCAGCAGTAGGTAGTAAAACTAATGAGGCCCTGCCTCTTCTAACAAAATTGCATACATGAAGAAAAACCTTTTGGTTCAGAATCTTTTGTCTTCCTATGTGATATATATAAACATAAAGATTAAAATATACAGAACTATATTTTTACTTGTTGGTTTTGTGTGTGTGTGTGTGTGTGTGTGTGTGTGCATGAAACAGGTGTCTTATATTCTGGGAAGAATGTGGGCTGAGGGTGTTTGAAAATAGGTTGTTGAGGAAGATATTTGGGCCTAGGAGGGAGGTAGTAACATGGGATTGGAGTACTCCTTGCCAAATATTATTAGGGTGATCAAATCAAGGTGGATGAGATGGCAGGGTATGTACAACACATAGGGGAGAAGAGATATGCATACAGAGTTTTGATGGAGAAACCTGACGTAAAGGCACCGCTTCAAGGGCCTAAGTATAGATGGGAGTATAATATGAAAATCAATCTTAAAGAAGTAGTATGGGGGTGTGGACTGGGTTCATCAGGCTGAGGTTAGGGACAAGTGGTGGGCTGTTGGGAATGTGCTAATGGGCCTTTGATTTCCATAAAATGTGAAAATTTCTGATTGACTGAGAAATTATTAGCTCAAGAAGGACCCAGCTGCGTGGAGTTACATGGTTCCTTGTAACATAGTGACAGGTAGTGAAATGAAATTTTAAAATTTCAGTACCTCAAATTACTGTGCTGATAGCATGACATGCAATTGTTTGAAATTGAACATGCAAAGGGTTAAACATTTAAGAAGTGGGATTTATGTCTTTAAGAAAATATCAGGGAATGTTATGTTACTCTGCTGGATAAAAATTAAAGAAGAAATGTAATGCTTAATAAATAAATATGTAGAAAGTGGTAGCAAAAAAAGGAAAGGATATACAACCAGAACAAAATGGGCGATAACATTACGCCATGTTGACTGGTAAATAGCTACTGATATTTCGAAGGGTTGTTGTGCGCTCATCTTCAGGGCCATGCACTGCAAGAAGAATGACAATGATTGGGGTCAGCTTCAACGTGATACATCACATTTAGTTTCCCAGCACCCTGAAGCTGATGGCACTGCGATCCTTCGAAAGGCTGGTAACGATTTATCATTCGACATGGCATAGCCACGCCAGAAGTCTCGCATCTTCTGCAACATTTCCGTGAGAACCTCATATCTCGCAGACCGAAGGGACGCTGGGATGTAGGAAGATAAGATATCTATCTAACTTTGAGCAGGCTGGAGTTAATCTTTGGAGTGTAGAAGAATAATGCGAAGAAACAAGTCACAAACCATTCTGGTTTTTATCCCCCACCTCGACGACCTGATATAGTACACTGCCGAAGATGTGACTCACTGTTTAAACGTGGAGTAGCATATGCACGTGGGATATTAGCAAGGTTTTAAAATAGGACAGCTGTAGGCTTAGTGGGCACTACATGAAGGCCTGCACGACTTGCTGCCCACGTCGAGTGTGATTCGTTAAATATGCATGGAGCGAAACAATATTTGCGACCGGATGTGTAGATGGAAATGAAGTATGCGTTTTATGTCCATTTCACTTATGGTTTATTAGGCGATTTAAATAAAAGGGAACATGCACGTCAGCGATATTTCTTTTTACTCGTGTTTTCTGACTTCCTAGGATTGTGCAGCGTATGACTGACATTATGACTGGTTATCGAAATGCGATAGACCTTGGGTACAGCCCATTTTAATGGTTTGGGTATTTGTATACTTAATGGTTATGGATAGGGACAGCAAGGCAGAATATAAAGGACTTACACAGCGTTTCTTGCGGGCGTGGTTGATTGTTAAGACTCTTGCAGTAGGCTTGATAACCGACAGTTTCGAAGTGACGGTAGTTATTTTCATGTGGTCAGGAACGCTAAACTATCTTCTTTCTGCATGGTCCGGTTTCTGATTTGCATGCAGAGTAACAACACGCCTTGAAGCGTGTGAGTTTTATTGGATTTTTAGACGATTCAAAATGAAACAATTTAAGGACATCAGTGCCTCCATCCACACAAACACACGGACGTATTTATTTTTCCAACGTAACAAAACAAACTAGGTCTGGTATACGAGTGGCGGACATTTGGCTGCGGTTTTTTTGCAGCGCAACGTTGATATTTACCACAAATATTGGTAGACGTGTCGGAAATCTCTAGCCAAATTGTTCTGCTGAGTGTTAGTCAGAATAATGTATTACACCTCACCGAAACAAAAATCCTTTATCTGCAGAGACCTGTTACTTAATGCTGATTAGGGAAGTAATGTGCGTTGAAAGAAAGCACAGACCGACAGTCACAACTACATTTTCGGCTTTTGGGATAAGCCATTAGGCAATTAAAAATACATAAAGGAAGATAATTTATATACATCCAATTGAAATGATACGTTTCCAGATATCTGAGATCTCTACTTTACAAGAATTGAAGTTGTGTAAGGCCACTATTGTGAGTTAGCTTCGCCAAACATCTCACTGAAAATAACCACTCCTTCGGACCCATGCCCAACATCATGCAACCACTACAGCTCCACAAAAAAGGCCCCCACCTCAACACTAGAAAAATTCCATATTTACACAGAATACAGGGCCAACAATCACCTAAATGATGAACACTTTATAACAACCAATGCAATCTTCGACACCCTTTGCCAGGTCAGGACTACATAAAAACCCTCCCTTCCACCAGACACGCCACACAAAACCCCCACAATAAAGCACCTAAGTGCCTTTCAGCAGCAACCAGAAGGATATACACCAGTTCTCAACTACGAAGAAAACAGGAGGCACACACACATAGACAAAGTTCTGCACACAGAAAAAATACAATACAAAAAAACACCTCCACGCAATAATAAGCTACGGCTACATAGCTACCAGTCAACCAAAAGTGCAGCGAACCAACGACAACTGTGCAGTATAAAAAGTGCAAAAGTGCAGTGAACCACCGACACTCTAATTCAATAGATATGATTATATATACAGTGAAAAAATAGTGACATAAACCAACACACCGAAATACCAAAGATATATGGAACATACATCGCACCACGAGGAAAAGAAAAAAAGTGAGTACCCTACAACCCACCTAACGAAGCTAATAGGCAATATGACACCACACGCTTACCGACAACACACCCATAAATTGTTCACAGATAGACATCTACACCTACAAAGAAGCAGGTAGAAGAAGAAGTAAGAGAGCTAAAAAAACAGGACTCACCGAAGAAATCCCACCGGACCACACTACACAGCAGACCATACTAGCAAATAAAATAACTTGTACATACATGTTAATATATATAATATAATATAATATAAGATAAGTGTCATACTCACAGAAAACTCCGGGGCGATTAATCCCGGTAGAAAATATTATTATATATAGTATATATATGGTAACACGCAGTATTATGGAGAGCTCTCCAAAACATC
>Ga0131853_10020511_pt1 | contig 12000 bp, 10 predicted proteins | sample TergutLab28metaG_FD_92764 | JGI IMG/M metagenome (GOLD analysis project Ga0131853, IMG submission 92764) | Labiotermes labralis P1 segment gut microbial communities from Petit-Saut dam, French Guiana - Lab288 P1 (version 2) (version 2) | ecosystem: Host-associated > Arthropoda: Insects >...
GCTGTTAGGTCCCCCCCCCCTGTCCAATTCCTGCTTCCGCCCCTCCGCCCCCCCCCCCCATATGTTTTGACCTGGCCTTTACCCTGCAATATACTGGAGGGATTGAGAAAAATACGAACATCAGCTAGAACATAGTCTCAGCGCCGAGATTTGAACTCAGAGCCTCCCGAATACAAGGGAGAGCTGCTGACCACTTGACCCTGACTTTCGGCAGTAAAGGTGTGTCGTAGACCCTGCTTGACGTAGTGAAGTAGTGAAATGTGGGAAAGTAATAGCGATGGCTGGGGACGGAATATATGCACCCCAAGAGGACTGTCACCTTGAAAACACCATGGTCAAGGAATATGTTCCCTCTGTTTCCAGAGTTGACGCCTGATTTAACCACAATGATTAGGGCATTATGTCTCCCCGAAAGAGTGATATCCACCAAGCAAGGCTGATGTAGTGGTAACGCTCTGTACTTGCCTTCAGAACTGCCTGGTTTGAGTCTCGGCCGAACTCCGCCCATTATGACAGGTTTTCTTCAGTTTCTCCAAGAAAATACTAGCGTGGTACATTGATTAGGCCACGACCGCATCCTTTCAGATTATCGCCACTAATCCAGTCGTCGACGCTACATATTGCGAGGTACAGGGTCCTAAAATAGACTTAACACGCACGCACAGTATCATAACCCAGAAGACAACAGTACATGGGCTAATACAGAGGTCCATCTGTTTGTAGGTGCGTTTGCAAAATTGCGAAAAGTGTCTATGAGCTGCGTCATGTCTGTCTGTCTGTCAGTATGGAAGAACCCGGTTCCCACTCGGCGGATTCTCTTGAAATTTGGCATTTGAGTATTTTTCGAAAATCCGCCGAGAAAATTCAAGTTTCATTAAAATATGACAAGTGTAACGGGTACTTTACTTGAAGACGTATTTACATTTATAATAATATCTTGCCAAGTTTTTCTTAGGCTAAGAAATGTTTTATACAAAATTTCTAGATAAAATTGGAACACAGTCTATGTTCAATATAACCCCCCCCCCGCCCCTGAAAATCGTGCGGTTTATAAGACGGCGTGGAAAAATGCCGTAGAGGGCACAGATGGCAATGTAACACGGCGCATGCGATTTGCATGCTGTACAACTACGGCTACAACACACACTCAGAATATGTACTAGTTATTGCTTGTCCGCTGCAGCGTGTCTCTAGACGGGCCGAACGTGATACTTGATGAGCGAAATTCTTGTAGCGCCTGTTTCCATTTCGACCCCACTATTTGATATATGGTTGTCCCAGTAACAGCGAAACTGAAGAATGAGAACGTGAAGGGTAAATGAAGCCTTGATACCAGCGAATTCCACGAAATAGCCATTATGTATCAAGATCGGATTCGTGACCAGACTGGAAATTAGCCAAGTGCCCGGAGCTGTTCCTGGCTGACGTGGGCGGTCTGCGGTGCATGTGGTTTGCTAGGCGATGGCTGGCTGTTGGCCACATTCCGTCACCGTCGTTCGGTTGTGCGATGTTTCTTCTTTTTTTTTTTCCCGTGCTTGAATGTTAGTAATGCTAATATTGCCGATTCTTAAGCAACATGAAATGGCCTGTTGATAGGGACTTACGTAAGAAGTAGGCTGACTATCGGATCTTCTGAAGGCATGTGTACACTATTTTCTTTTATGAGCATAACTTGCATGCGCTATCGTTTTCATTAGTACTGGAGATGTGTGGAAAAATACGTTGTTTTGTGACAGCATCAGAACCATAAGAAGAGGGACATCCTTGCGTTGTGGCGGTACGAATGCCATATTAAACGCTCATTCTCTCAGTTTACCGCTGCTCTGTCATTGCATCGCAGTAACGCTCGTAATTATTGTAATATGTTTGTCGTCGTTATCATTCAGAAGTGATGGAATCCACCTTTTCAGGTTCTACTAGGTAATAAAGCATTCTGTCATTCTACTGATAGTGGCATAGACTGCTGTCCTCAGATTTTGTTTTCCTTAGTCAAAGAGAATGACTGAGTCAGTGAAAGAATCGATACCGCGCCTCTCCCACTGCATAGGCACTACCCGGTATGCGACCCTTCCTCCACTCCTACCAGTTGTCATTTGTAGTGTGGCTTTCGTTATGCAGAACGTGTCTTTGGTTTCTTGGCTTGTTACTGGTGTTGAGCCGAGTAGTGTTTGTGCAGTGCAAGTGGGAAGAGGGGTGCCGGGGCGGGGGTGGTGGTGGTGGTGGTGGTATAGGTGGTCGACGTGAACTCATGATAACCGTATTCGTTCACACTCCGAATCGGTAACCTTGACCATCACTGCAAGTCGTTTCTGTCCTGATTGTACTGAAATAGGTAGGCAGGTGTCGCCAACGTCGCTTGACACTGGAGTTAACATGTATACAGAGGAGTGTCAAGTGATTTTTCCGCCATTCTATAGATAGAAAGATGCTTATGTCATACACCTGTAAGAACGTATCTGCAACTGAAAAGCATTTTACGAGTAAGATAGTGCCAGTGGAAGATAGCTGCGAAATGTATTGGACGCATTTGTCTGACGCACATAGAAATGCTGAATGAAAGAACTTGGCTAAACAGTTTTGTTTCCATTTTTGAACAGTACACCGACCTTCAAAACGGCGACGCCGACGTCTCGCACTCAACTGAAGCAACAGTTAATGAGGGAGCAGCTCCAGCAGCAAGAACGTCGCGAAGCAGAATTGAAGCAGCAGCAATTGGAAAGACGTGCTCCGTCGAATACCCCCGCCCTGAAGGTGCCTGTCAATATCCAGAGCTTTGATGTACCTCCACAGGTTTTGCAAGTAAGTACCTAAAGGGTCCTTCCAGTATTCGTAGTGTCGATGTACCTCCAGAAATACAGCAGTTGTTTGTACGTAGTTTATAATGGCCGGACGTATGCGGAAAACACTGTAGTTTGCAAATGGTTTTACTTAATACGTGATCGGGACTATTGCACAGGTTTAGAAAATTCCAAATAAAAAGGATGTGTATGTTAAGGATAAGATTTGTTTGAAACTGGTAGATCAAGCACTTGACTTTGCAGTACAGCGGAAGTTGTTTGGGATTGTAAGAACAATTAGGACCAATATTTGAGATAGCGGCTAAAGTTATGATCGTCTTGACATTTTGAGGCGTTGAAGGTCGGTACCAGCGTTTCGGACGAAGTTTTGCCTCTGTCTGCAGTTTTGAAGTGCATATGGAGTCAGTAGGTGCTCCGAGACGTTTGACCGACGTCAACAGCGCCGTGCAGTAGCTTGAAGATTGCAACACGAAGTTAAGTTAGGACCCCTGTAATCAAGACCTTTGGTTACATAAACTCTACACTCAAGTAAGTATGAAATTTTTGTAAGTGTTAAATTCCACCACAGGACTTGATAGCTTCGGGGAATTGAAGTAAAAAATGGCATTTATAATTGAAAATATTCGCAGAATGGGTTTACACAACTAAGCTACGTAGAAACCATTTCCATTCTTATCATAATAAGATAGCGGATAGTTATCTGTTATTTTGTAATTGATAAGTTAACAAAGAACGTCAATGTGAACTTTGGCGTGCTAGTATAAACGACAGATGGTGTGATATAAGATATTTATTATGTACGAGTTTCCCAGTAATAATTATGCAGCTATAACCCTTAGCATCATTAAAGGAAAAGTTTGAGCAGGCTGAGTTTCGCATTGGATATTTTACTGTCTGTCCATGAAAGGAGACAGTTTTAGATATGTAACGAGAGAGGGCGTTCTAGTTTTTCCGTCTTCGAGAAGATGTTCCTGGAATGTCGTTTTGTTTTATGTGTTTTTGCACCGACAAAAGTGCATTATTGTGATATGTAGCATATTAACTGAACAGCGTACGAGCTGGCCGACCGCAGAATCGAAGTTGTATTTCTTAGAGGGCAGAGGCTTTTCTTATGTCCAGAACGGACACACCGATGCCGGTGTCCACCGTTCTGTTCAGTGGTTACTCTACGTGTTAAGACGCCAAGCGCAAAAAGCTAATCACTCACCCCCCGAGTTGTGCTTGTTCTTCCCTCGTTATGGCGTGGTGCGTTATTGAGGACAGAAAACTTTCGGTCCTTTACCATTGTAACTTAGACTTCATGAAAATTAAACTTATGTTGTAAGGATTCTTCTTCGGGTGTACGATTGGAGCCTTTGGACTGTTCGAATTCAGAATTAACTTAGGAAATTCTGAATCTTTCAGGCATTTGACAGGACTCCTTAAGTAGGGGATTGGCATATCGCAACGCCTGTACGTAGACAGCACAGCACACAACGATCATATTTTTTCATGACTCGACAGCCATAGTGGGCCTAGACCTCCTCCTTACCGAGTTTCCGAGATCACATGCAGACACACCACACTGTAGGACGAGTGATTGACCCTTCGCAGAGCCCTCTACCTGAGAGCGCACAACACTCACAAGAGACGGACATACATGCCACCGGCGGAATTCGAACTCACGGCCCTAGTTTTTAAGCAGTCAGAAACAGTATGCACCTTAGGCCGTGCCCCGACTCTGATCGTGCGGCTTGCGTGAGGTCCCCCCCCCCACTCCCCCAGACACGTGCAGCAACAAATCTGAGAAAGTCTTGTAATCAACGGAAGCAGATTTTAGAATGAATTAGTTATGTTTCAGTACGTCGAATGAATTTGACGCCGTTTGACTTTGACAGTATTTAATATGAATTGACTTGATATAATAATTTCCCTTGTTCAGCCTTCACACGTTTTCGAATGTCAGCGTTCAAAATAGGGGAAGGAGGAACGTGCTCAATCGGAATGTGATGCTGTGAAATATGATTACATTTAATTTCTAAAAAAAAAAAAAAAATAACAAGTCTGTTGGCCAGTTCTTAACGTAACGAAGCGCGGTGCATATGGCAGTACGGTCCTCTGGCATATGACACAGCCTGTTGGTATCCATCTGCCAAATGCTGTAGCGTCACATTCAAGAAGGGGTACTGCTTAGCCCCATATCCCACTACATTGCGTAACCTCCCAGAAGACCATTATATTGATGCTGACCGTGAAAAAACTTCGGATCACGTATTAAGTACGGTACTTTGTCAAAGTAGACAAGAGTTGCCTGGACTGCTAGAGCAGTAGTCTGCTGTCTTCTTTTCCTCCCGTACCACCATCACGAACAAAACAGTTACGTTTACTGTCCGGTACTAAAAATAATAATACAAAATGTAAGTTTTAGAGTTTAGCTTTACTAGTGCTTCATAAATGTTTTTTCTTTTCATTTAAAAACAGGCATTTTAGTAATGCGATTAACAGCCTTAAAATTATATCATGCAAAATTTGTAATTCCCATATACGTTTGCGTGCCACCAGACGACCCTCTGCTTGCCACCAGTTGAAAAGCATTGATCTAAATTGCACTGTTGCGGTATACGTGTAATTTCAAGGCCGTCTTAGATACTAATGACAGTAGGGCATTGTCAGTTTCCGCGAAGGGAAGTAGTGTTATGAATTTGCGGAACATATATAATTTTAGTATAATCTTATATAGCAGTAGGTACATATTCACGTTACGCAACATCGCGTTATCACGTCTGAGGTCCGTAGTTGTCGTCCGCACATTTGTGCAGCGCTAACGTATTGCGGTTGCGTTTTGTTCAATTAATCCTTATTCCTCTAAATTATGAAGCTCATCTTCATAAGTGTTCCTTAGAGCAGAGAACACAATGTGTCCCCGTTATAAGGACACGCCATTTAACGCTGTCGTTGGCAGTGTAGTCTGTCTTGCGATTTCTCCACAGATTGCGAACTGGTGCTTCCTCTTGCAAGTTCCAGTATCTTCTCATTTCCTTCAGTAGATGTGTCTTCTATCTTGTCTTCCCGTCACTTCTGTCCTCCAATAAGGTGTTTTAGAAGGCAGTTCCTAAGCAATATGTGACCAATCCAGTCAGCCTTCTCTCGTTCTGTTGTTTATAAGGCGGTTCTTTCATTTTTGACGCTGTGTAATACTTAATTCATTTTCACACGATCTGGCCAACCGATCTCCTCCATCCCTGTCCACCAACACATTTCGTAACTTTCCAAGTATTTTTATCTACTTACCGAAGAGTCCAAGTTTCAACACCATACAGAGCTGTGCTCCAAATGTAGCACTTCACTGTTTTATTCCTTAAATTTAAGACAAAAGTGCTGGTGAAAAGATTCTTCTTGTTGAAAGCTGCTTTTGCCATGGCAATCTTGGATTTAATTTCCTGTTTACATCTTGCAACATTTGTTATCATTCTAACCAATTAGTTGAAATATTCCTCATTCTCTGACTGTTTTCATATATCGAAATCTGTTCTGGAGATGTTTGCCTCGATATCCTCATCGCCTTAGTTTTTTCCATATTAACTTCCTTTCCATAGCACCGTCCAGTTTCATTTTGAATTTCACCCGTGCCCTGTAGCAACACTTCTTCCTTAGCCAGTAGCACAAGGTCATCTGCATATTTCTCAGTACGAATTACTTGTCCTCCTGTTCTGAAGTCTCCAAAGTCTTCAAGAGCTTCCGTGTTAAGGTATTCGCTGTACAAGTTGAATAGAGTTGGCGACAAACAGTATCCTTGTCTAACTCCTCTTCCAATCTACACTTGTCTCTGCCTGGTCCAGTTTTATGTTAACACACTGATCCATGTACATTGGCAGATCAATCTTCTTCCACGCCAATCAATACCATTTCCCTCTAGGACCTGCATTAATCTGGTTCAGTTTACACGGTCAAATTGCCTGCTACCAGTGTATGAATTAAGCACACAGTTCGTCATCTATGTTAGAAGTTCGTTGTGACAGTATTCTCAGCATCTCAAATGCATTTCTAGTTCTTCTTCCTCTTCTAAATCCAAACCGACGTTCTCCAAGTACGCCCTCAATTTTCTTTTCAGTCCATCTAAATATTTTCACTGTTATCTTTTCTGCGTGTGCGATGAGACTGATTACGCAATGGTCGTCGCATTTTGTAGCTTTTGGCTTCTTGTTTAAGGCAATCGTTGTTGCTTCCATGATATCATTCTCCGGTCAGACACTGTGTGGATCAGTTGTATCATTGGTTTGTGACCCTCTCCTCCCAACAGTTGTAGTAATTCCGCAGGTACATCACCATCGTCTCCTGTAGCCTTCTTATCCCTCATCTAGTTGAAAGCCTTTTGCATTTCGCTGTGCAAGATTGAAGGTCCTGTTTGATCTGTATCTACTTCCTCTTCGGGTTCGACTTACAGGGTTCCTGGTCGATTAGCTCGATCGCACACTTTGTAATATAATTCTACCAAATTTTTAGTAATTGTGTGCGATCTGTTGTTATATTTCCGTGAGTCTTCGATGTCACTCGTTCGAATACCATGATTTTTTTCTTACCTAGTTCCTTTGTCTTCATGTACATTAAATCGTAATGTCTTCTTCTATGAAATTCATGATCTCGTTACACATGCTGTCAAGATTGTTACCGGTGATCCTTGGTTCGAGACCAGATCACGGTTATACTCGGTGGTTTGTTTTTTGGCGCGACAAACCCCCCCCCCCCCAGTGGGACTGGGCCTCCTCATTCACGAGGTTTCTAGATCACACACGACGCACCACACTCGGTAGGACTTCTCTGGACGAGTGATCAGCTCGTCGCAGAGACCTCTACCTGACAACAAACACAACACTCGCAACAGACAAAACATCCATGCCTCCAGTGGGATTAGAACCCACAATCTCAGCAGGCGAGCGATCGCAGACCTACGCCTTAGATCGCGCGGCCACTGGGACCGGCATACTCTGTGGTTAGATAGGTAAAATTACGTTTGGCTGAATTAATTTCAAGGTTATTAGAATTCGAGTGCAATAGATATGGGTGCATGAGACGGAGATTAGAGTGCCACACTGGGCGGTATGGACTTACTGGTGGTATTGTTGCGAGGAATTGCTCATTTGTTCACTGCTGAAAGTGAACACCTGTCTTATAAGAGGGCAAATGTTCCAGAAGCAGCCGCGCTGGGTTCGAGGCAACAATTGGCTTCGGACCTGCGTATGTGTCAAGCGGGAAAGAGAACTGGAAGATTAAACAAGACTCTGTAGTTGTAGATAAGATATTTCGGTGCTCTTCGCTATTGATACGCACTGTGAAATAAAAAGAAAGTTAATAATCAGTGTTAAAGACTTGGCGAATTGTTCCCAACTATCTCGATAAATAAATGAGACTAATAACTGCTAATGTGATTGTGTAAGACCACGTAATATTCCCTGGGAGCAAGAACTGAATTAGTCAGGCAATGTAGTGATAAAGTTCTATGGACGGCTACCAGATATTTCTTCTTGGCCTTGTTTGTGGCTCTTTTCCATTCCATGTTCAGTCTTCTGTAACTGTTCCTTTTTCGTTGTTGACATTCGGCCAGTTGCGTTGTTGGTTCATTTTCTGATCATTCCCTGTGGAATCCTTGGCTCTCTTGGTCTCCTTCAACTTTCCCAACTAAATCAGCCATAGCAGGTATACAGAAATAATTGTTGTTCATTGTGAAAATCTATGAAACACATAGCCCACTGTGTGGGCCAGATTTAGAGTTTCTGACCGTTAAGTAGATGGTAAATATAATAACCACTGTGCTGTGAATGTGCAGTAAAGTTATTATAGAACTATAGTCTCAGATTGGGCAGTATTGAGTTCAAGTTTACATAAAGTTTGCAGTTACATGTTTTACAACGAACTGTTGCAAAAACAAATTAACTTTTAATGTGATTGCTACTTTTTTAGGAAACTTCCTTTTACGAGAACTGTTTTGGAGAGCGTAATGTGAGCTGTTAGGAGTCGGAATAGCGCAGTCAATATCTCAACTGCGCTACAGATTGGCCGATCCGCGATTCGAATCTGCACGGAGGAAGAGATTTTTCCCTTCTCCAAACGTCCAGACTGGCTCTCGAGCCCACCCAGCCTCCAATGAGTGTAGGGGTCCTTTCCCGGGGGTAAGGCGGCCGGGAAGTGAAGGTGACCACTTACCTCAATCTATATCGATTTTAGGAATGTGTTGAGCTGTACCTCCACTCGTTCGGTATGCCTTCATGGCGCGTACAGGTACAGTTTGCATTTACCATTCATACAACCGACTGCCCACACGCGCGGCAGAGTAGCGATCGATAGTTGTCAGATAAAATAAGGGAGCTATAAATGCAGTGCAGTTTACAGGAATTATTTGTGACTGAAACGTATAGTGGCCTAATAAATAAAACAACAGTAAACAGAGTTTATACACAAATGTAATTGTCAGTTTAAATAATTATCATCGACACGTTTCGGTTTTTTTAAAGAGCCATCTTCAGGCGATTGCGTATGAAGGACGCTACATATATGTAGTCTTATTTAAACTGATAGTTAATTAAACTTGTGAATAGATTATATTTACTATTGTTTTATTTATTAGTGTATTGTTATAACAAAACGGGGCTGTCTTGCCCAAAAGAAAGTATATTGGCTTATAAATTAAGGGTCCTTCGGAACAGTGTGCTGAGGAGGCGTGACCGGAAGTTGGAGAAACCTGCGTAATGACTGAACGTAATGAATTTTATTATTTACGATATATTGCTAGGATGATCAATTGAAGTGGGGTGAGATGCGTGAAGTATCCGTGGACTGTATACACGATCACCTTTGTACCTCGTTTGTCCCGCCGTGCTCAATCTGGTAGGAGAACTTCTTTCGGGAGACGGGTGTGGGTCACCGAATGACATATAGTTGTAGTTGTTGTTTTTTTTTTCTTATTGATTTATTTATTCATTTATACTTGATACAAAAGGAGTGCTGTTATACAGTTAAACAACTGAATCATATTCTAGTAAAATACCACAGTCACACTTGCAGTCCCTCACTGACACTCCTCTCTTACTGACACTCCTGTCTTACCACACTGCTCTCTTACTGGACTGCTTGTCCCTCACAGACACTCCTCTATCACTGACACTCCTCTCTTACTACACTGCTGTCTTACTGGACTGCTTAAAGTGTCCGTTATCTGCTGCTAACCTTTTCCTCTTTTAAACATCTCTCTGTACACAACCCTTCCTACCTGTCACCAACGATTTTTGAACATATGCTGTCAGTTTAAACTATTAACGTATGGCTGTGAACCGCCCGTAACGGATGCAAACAAACCTAACAAACAAATATATGAAAAATGTTCGGCTACAAATGCATGCAAAGATGTCGTTGGGGTGCGTGAATGGAGGAGACCATTTTAATCGCGTAGCTAGGAGGATGATATTGAAATAGATTTTAAAAGAAGTGTTGTTTGGGAGTGTGGGCTGGATTGCTTTATCTAGGGATGGGGAGGGGGCGTGTGAGGGGGGTGCCTATGAACGCGGTTACGACCGAGTTCGATAAAATGTGGGGAGTGTCTTAACTAAGATGGGAGGCCTTAGTGTCCCAAAGACACAAATTCTTCCTTAGGCAGTTGATTTCCAGATCGTCCGGAATCCACCCGGTTGCCGTACAGTGTGGGGCTATTTTCCGCCAGATCACACTTATGCGGTCTGCAGTGGGCAGTGGTGCAGTTTCGCCTGATGCCATTAGCGGCAGCATAGCGGACATTTCGCTGGTTTGTAAGTAATTAGCTTTATTCACAGATACGCTCTCGGGCCATCTTCAATACGTGTCGGACCGAAGTGATTAATTTAGACGTCATCCGAACAGACGCTGAGCTCTGAGCGACAGGTGTCGTGTTATGTCACACCTTAATGACCGCATGCTGAAGATATCCCGGCTGGTACTTAATTTTGCCGAACCATTTTCGAGATCATTGCTGGTGGGGCCATGTTGTCTTTCTACGCTTCCGTTGTTAAGTTGTAAATCTTCGATTGAGTTCCCTGTGTCTGTTTACTTATTTAGTCGTGGCATATTTAAAGATGACTCTACCACCTGTAGCTTTTTCGGTAGGTAGGTGTTATTGAATAATAGTTTGGAATTGATTACTCCTTGAATTTTAATCAACGTATTTTCTTTTAATAAGCTAATTAATGCACTTAAACATACAAAATAGTATATTCTTTTATCACTCCCAACATGTTTCGGCACTACTGTGCCATCTTCGTGGAGTTCTTACACAGTTTCACAGACCCAGTAAACAGCCGGCTCCTGCACGGACCACACGAGTCTAGGCCTATAGGGACATGATCCGCAGTGGATGGAATACTCGTACAGTGATAGATGTTTGTATACACAAACGAATACTGACATGGCGAGACATAAAAGTAGAATTTTAGCCAAAATATATTTTTTTACGTGTTTTATATTGACTATCAAAACAATACGATGTACACACAAATTTCTGTCATGTATTGTGGACTAAGTATGTACCATGCGATAAATTGAACTTTACTGAGAAATGCTGTATGTATGTGTGTGTGTGTGTGTGTATGTATGTATGTATGTATGCATGTATGTGTACATGTATGTATGTGTATATGTATGTATGTGTATATGTATGTGTGTGTGTATGTATGTATGTGTGCATGTATGTGTATATGTATGTATGTTTGTATATATGTGTATATGTATATATGTATGTGTATATGTATATATGTATATGTATGTTTGTATGTATGTGTGTGTATGTATGTATGTGTGTGTATGTATGTATGTGTGTATGTATGCATGTATGTATGTATTTTTTTTAATATATTTATTGGCATGCTCCATTACATTTTGTTTGTAATACTACATGCTTTTTACATTGAATACTACAGTGATTATCTATCTTCAGTGATGTTTACAATTAATTATGTATGTATGCAAATATGGTGTTAACAATTATTATTATTCCTTTACTGTGTTAATTTAATTTATTTTGTCCATCGTTTTTGTAAATCTTGCGAATGCTTTGTAGTGCCTTTTGATAAGCGTATCTTTTTTTTATGGGCCAGTTGTCCGTCTTCGCCACTGCCGCTATTAGGCGTTCCCTTTCTTCTTGTAGAATTCCGCATTCGAATAATATATGTTCTACTGTTTGATTTCCGTTTCCGCATGGGCA
>Ga0131853_10020513_pt1 | contig 12000 bp, 8 predicted proteins | sample TergutLab28metaG_FD_92764 | JGI IMG/M metagenome (GOLD analysis project Ga0131853, IMG submission 92764) | Labiotermes labralis P1 segment gut microbial communities from Petit-Saut dam, French Guiana - Lab288 P1 (version 2) (version 2) | ecosystem: Host-associated > Arthropoda: Insects >...
TGAGTTAGATTTTCCTGATGAGCTGTTTGAAGAGCTTTATGAATCGAATCGGGATACTGCTGAAATTCTGCAATCATATAATGCAGACTTTGCACCGCATGGTGATTCAAATGAGAAGCTATTTGAACTCATGTTGCGTTGCAGGCTATTTGCTCAACTTAGAGATTCTACTCGTCAACCCAAAACGGTTGGAATGATAGCGAACGAAATGAATATTAGTCGAGCCTTGTTAGTGCATCTGGTTTCTACAAGTGCAAAGGCGGTCAAGAATGGGACAAGTCTTGTTAAAGCACGATACCATTTCTTTCTTCGAGCACTTGAAGGCGTATTTCTTGCGCTTACGGATATTGAAGGATTATACTTGACACGCAAGGAGTATGACGTAAAGGGCAATCGTGTTTTTGAATGTGCAATATGCACAGATTGCGGGCGTATGGCACTTGCAGGGAATGCCGACAATCAAATGCTCGCTCATGCTAAGCAATTCGACGAAGGTATTAGTTATTTTATGCTCAAACAAACAGGCGAGGTCGATTTTCTCTCCATAAATGATGAGCAAGAAAATGAGATTGCTGACAGTAACACTGATGATTCTGACTTTGTAATTTGCTCTGTTTGTGGCGCGGTAGACAGCGAGAGGTACGCTATGCTTAACTCTATATGTGAACATGGGCAATCCTCCTATGTAAAAGTGCGTTTAGCACAAGAACGTAGCAGCGGAAATCATGCCTGTCCTGCCTGCGAGTTTGGAAATTTCAGAAGGTTCTATATCGGGTATGAAGCTGCTACCGCAGTAATTGGTACTGCTTTATACGAGCAGTTGCCTGAATACGAAAATACAACCGTAGCTGTAAAGGAAAATAGCGACGAACCTCAAAGCGTTTTTGGGTTTGCAAAGAACACAACAAAAACGAGGCAAGCGAAAGCTCGCCAGTTTTTAACGTTCTCTGACAGCCGTGCGGATGCTGCTTTTTTTGCATCCTATATGGATAAATCCTTTCAAGAATTTTTACGTCGCCGTGGCTTTTGGCAAATGTGTGATAAAAAATTAAACGAAGGAACTTCTATTATTACAGTTCGTGATGCCGTTACCGCGCTTGCACGAGTATTTGAAAGCAACGGCTCTTTTGTGGAGATTGGGCGCGAGCACGAATCTCAAAGTGATACCTGTCGTAGACAGGCGTATATAGCCGTTATGAACGAATTAGCATCAAGTAAAAGAACAAGCGGACTTGTTCAGCTTGGCAAATTATCCTACTTATATGCACCAAAAAGCGATGATGGGTCAGCGAGGTGGAAACGGGCTATTGAAATCGTTGCCGAAAACATAAAATCTTCTGATGCATACGCAGAGCGTGATGCGGAGGCACTCCTGAATCTTTTGTTGCATGATGTCGTCTATAGTGGCGCTCTTGATGCTGACGTTGACTTGCCACTTACTGACGATGAACGCGAATATCTATTTTTTGCTCCTAAATCTAAAAAAATCATAAAGATGAAAAGTAAGGGTTCCAAGAGTTTTCTCACTGGTTGGATTCCCCGACAACGTACAGGCGAAAAGAAAAGTTATTTTGCCAGCACTCGCATGACACGCATTACGCGTGCAATGGGGTGGCAAGATAACCCTGAAACTGCATGGCGCTTTCTTGAAGAAATCTGGAAAGATGTCCTATGTTTTGAAGATGATACACAATATGCGTTGTCGGTTAATGATTTTAATATAGTGGTGCATGGCGCAGGGGAAAGATTAAACAAATCTCGATTGTTTCGATGTAATAAATGTGGCAATGTAACAGCTCACAACTGTCAAGACCGATGTGTAAATGTTAAATGTTCAGGTAAATTGCTTCATTATGACCCACTACTTGAAAACACATCAAATCACTATGTGCAACTTTACAGCAAGCCAAACCTGAAACCATTTTACATTAAGGAGCATACAGCGCAACTTTCAAGAGAGCGTGGTGCAGAATATCAGCGCCAATTTGTTGAAAAGAAAATCAACGCACTTAGTAGCTCGACCACATTTGAAATGGGTGTAGACGTAGGTAGCCTTGAAACCGTACTTCTGCGTAATGTTCCCCCGACACCAGCTAACTATGTTCAACGTGCGGGACGTGCAGGCAGAAGTTTGCAATCCGCCGCTTACGCACTCACATATGCGAAGTTAAGCTCTCATGACTTCACTTATTTTGATGCACCTGAAAACATGATAAGTGGACGCATTAAAGCACCTATGTTTCGACTGGAAAATGAAAAAATTATTCGTAGACATATAAACGCCGTTGCTTTGAGTGCATTTTTACGTGAACACCCAAGCGATGTGTACGATGGAGATAATCAATCAACCTTTCTGAATGGAGGGGGATATGAAAGTTTCAAAGCATTTTTACAAAGCAAGCCCCCATATTTGAAAGCACTCTTGCTTGATTCAATTCCAGTAGATTTGTGCGGGATACAAAATTGGAATTGGGTTGAGGAACTCATTGGTGAAGAACGTGGTATTTTAGAATCTGCCGTAAATGATTTTAGAGAAACCGTCGCATATTTTGAGCGGGAACGTCTGCGTTGCCGTGCCGAAGGAGATGACAGAGGTGCTTACGACTATGCACGAAAGCTGAGTGATTTCCGTGCTGACAAAAATTTAGACAAAAACCCGCCACGCAAAAGCCTCATTGATTTTCTTGTGCGCAATAATGTGTTGCCCAAATACGGCTTCCCTGTAGATACAGTCGAGTTGTTGCCACGTTACGAAGATGCGAACGAAATTAACCGTCCACAAATGCAACGTGACTTACAACTTGCCGTTGCCGAATATGCTCCGGGGTCAGAAATTGTTGCTGATGGCATACAGTATACGAGTCGTTATATTCACAAATCTCCAAGCAAGAATAATACGAACTGGGAATACGGCTGGTATACTCAGTGTCCAGATGCTAATTGCCAAGCAGATAACTATTATAGAGATACTTCCGTTCGAGCCGACTTAACTTGTCGCACTTGCGGACAAGAAATTAGCAAGTTTTTTTGGCAAAGAACACTTGAACCTCGCAAGGGTTTTATTGCAGGAAACGAAGGTGTTGACGCTCCCAAGCCAGCACGAATGAAGAAACCAGACAAGAATTATAAAACAGATGACATCTATATCGGCGACCCATCGAAAACCATTATAGACAGCCATGCCTTTCTGATAAACGACATGATTGTGCGGATAGAGTCAACAGCAAATGATTCGCTTGTCGTAAGAACACAGGAAAAATTTGCAGTATGCAATTATTGCGGATATTCAAAAGTCAGCGGCGAGCCATTTAACTCTAAGCACAAAAACGCTTATGGCCGCACTTGTTCAAACCATGAAGAGTCTGGCATAGAATATTTCCTCACGCATGAATTTAAGACAGATGTTGCTCGGATAACTTTTGAAACTCTCGATGCAAACAATTTTGACTATATGCGCTCCGTTTTATTTGCTTTACTTGAAGCTATGTCAAAGGAGTTGGATATAGAAAGAAATGACCTTAAAGGATGCTGGCACAGAAGTAAGTTGCAAAACGGAATGTTTGTAGTGAGCATTATAATATATGATTCCGTTGCAGGTGGAGCTGGACACTCACGCAGACTTGTTACGCCCGATGGAGCTGTATTATCAAGAGTTATTCGTCGTGCAGTTAAAGCAATGGACAATTGTAATTGTGAACCATCTTGCTACAAATGCTTGCGTAATTATTACAATCAAAAAATGCACGAAGAACTTAGCCGATTTAAGGCACGGGATTTTCTGCTGAATTTCACTGGAGAGGTGCAACCACTTATCGAAGTGTCAAGAGGGGAGTAAATAAATTTCCAGTAAAACGGCATAGCTCCCTTAATGTGGCATAAATTATAGGTAGGGGGAGCGAAAATTTGTTTTTGCTCCCCTCTTTGATTTGGTTATCGCTCCATTCCATGCGACATCTGTTTCTGGCGTTGTGGCGCTTTGGGCTTATGCTCGTTATTCACGGCATACAGCTTGCGGTGAACGATGGTAAATCGGGTATGCTCTGCCTTTGCCGCTCTGTAGGATTTTGCATTTTCTGCATTAACATTTTTGCCTTTGGCGATTTCCTCGTCTATCTCTTTAATCGTGTATAAAGGTCGTTGATAATCTTTCAATTCACGCAAAGCATTTTCATGGGTGCGGATTTCGCTCTCATGCTTTTCATAAAATTTATCTGCTGTGTGCTTGGCAAAAAACTTCGTGGATTTTTTGAGGGCTTGGTATTCGTTGTAAACTTTGTGAGTGCTGTTGAGGTCAACAATATCCTTACGCAAATAACCCCATGCCGCTATTCGTTTTTCGTTGGCTTTGATTGCGTTGTCGATTGTTTCATGGGCGATGCGGCTCTCGGTCATTAAGTCTATAAAGTGTTGGTAGCCGCCGTTTTGTTGCATTAGGTTGTATATTTCTGCGGTGTCGGGCTTGCGGATTATGCTTTCCCATAGGGCTATGCCCTCTAATGGCGGCGGTGGTTTTGGTGCTTGTTTGGGTGGTGGGGTTGGCGTTTGTGGCTTTTGATGTTGTGATGCAGGGGTTGGTTTTTGTTGTGGTGACTGTTCTGCTTTTTGCTGTTGTGATTGTTGCAGATTTTGGGCTTGCGACAAGTCTTGTGTTCGCTGTTGGAATTTTGCTTTTTGCGCTTGAAGGTGTTTTGTTTCGATGATGCGGATTTTGATATTTGCTTCGGTGTATTCATCACCCAAACGCTTTGAACGAGTAAACCTTTCTTGGTCGGGGGCTTGGAAAGCGATATGCTTACCTCGCTTGATGGTGTAACCCTGTTCTTCCATCTGCTTGATAAAATCTTCAAAACTGGCAGAAGTGGCAACAGTATCATCAATGGCATCTTTGAGTTTTGTTTTCCAGCTTGTGCCTTGCTTGTCGGCTTCCCATTCCGCATAACTTTTACCTACGCCCTGCGGTATGATTACAGATAGATTATGTTCCTTACATAAGCGGTCGCTGATGTTTCTAATTTCATGGTAGCTTCCTATGTTGGAACGATACCGTTTATGCGAAACCATATCGGCAGCTCCCCACACAAAATGATTATGGATGTGCCCACGGTCTACATGGGTGGCGAGTACATAAGCGTATCTACCACCCAATATTTCTTCCGCTAACCGTTTGCCGATTTCATGTGCCGTGATGGGGTCAACTTCACCGGGGGCGAATGATTGTATTAAATGTCTGCCGATTGTGTTTCCTCCTGCACGGCATTTGTCTAAATAATGATGAAATATTTGCCCTGCCATTTGAGGAACGCAATGTTCGGAATGAATTAGCAAATTTCCATCGGTTTTAGCGAGGTTGCATATATAATTTACTGACCTTTGGATAGTAGAGCGGATAGGGAGGATTTTAGTAACCGCCATAATTCATTAACCAACTCCTGCACTTTGTTGATGTCGTTTTTGTGTATAGTGCCTGTGATGTTTGCGATTCTTGTTAGCTGATTTATGTTCGTGCCAATCTTATTAACTTCGTGGGCGAGTTCTTGAAAGTGTCCTGTATCTACCTTAACAACGTAACCATCAATAAGCATTTTTCGGGCATAGGCATTAAAGTTTTCTGTGCCGTAGAGTTCCATTTTTTTGTTGATGTGTTCTTTTTCTTCGGCGGTAACACGGACGATAAGCTGTAATGCTCGCTTGCGGTTTTGCATGGGCAACGCTCCTTGTTCTTGGATTTTGGGGGTTGGGGGTTTTAGGGTTTAGGGTTTTGATTGCGGCGTTTTAGCCGCTGGGTTTTAGGTTTTGGGGTCTGGGGTTTCCCCAGCAAGCACGCAAAAGGTTATCCTTTTGCTGTGCTTGCTAACCGTAAAGCCGCCGATTATGACCGTTTCGCCAATGGCGTAAACAAGGGCATACAACTTCCGTTGACCTAGCGGAAGTTGTACCACGGCGGCAGTGCGGTTGGGGTTTTGGATTTTGCCTATGGCAAAATACGTACTGCGGAATTGCACAGGCTTAATTTCTGCGGTCATCTGCATTTGTGGGTTGAGTGGGTCTTTCGTGAGATGGTGGTTGTGAATGTTGCGGTGTCGGTTTATTGCTCGGTGGTGATTGTGTTGATGGCGGTTGCGGGGTGGGCTTTTCATTCGTGGGTGGCGTTGGCTCAGGCGTGGTTTGGGTTTTCATCTTGACTTCGCCCTCTTTGATAATTTCAGCCAGTTTGTCACGCCCAAAGGGGTTAGCGGTGGTGCAATTTAACAAGGTTGTGAACTGCTCGATTGTGAGATTAACGATTTCAGGTATTAGCTTTTCGAGAATCTCACCACGCTTACGCTGGCGTTTTTCTCGCTCGTCTTTTTCTTCCTGTTTCTGCTTTTCCAGTTCTTCAGTACGCTTTTTTTGCAATGCGGCGATTTGCTCGTCATAGCTTGCGATTTTTTCAGTTCTTGATTTAGCCATGATAAATTCGCTCCTTTAGGATTTTAGATTTTTTGGATTTTGGTGCATAACAAAACCGCTACCATGTGGTATAATTGGAAACGGCAAAAACATATCGGCAGAGCAAAAATGTATAAGGTTACGTCTGCTTTGCTCCGTTGGCAACATCATTTTTAATAAGCCTTAACAACTTGTCGTTGAAACTCTCTTTGCTTGTTTTACTGAAAAAGACTTGGACTTTGTAATTTGCTCGTCCTATCTTTTTTGAAAAGGTGTTTTCTGTGGTGATGATTTTGGTTGTGCTGTCGGCACATTTTTTGTTCGTATCTTGCATGGGCATCTTCCTTTCCAATTTTGAAATGAGTGCAACAAAAAACCGCCTATGCTTGGCAGAGCATAGGCGGTTGATGTTTGAAGTTTGGTTAGGGTTATTGGTTTACTTTCGATACGTTACTTGCTGGCTACTTGGGCGAGTACATTTGTGCCGAGGGTGTAGTTTTCATCAAAAAGGGTTTCTTTGACGGCTTTGCGTTCGGCACGTTTTTTGTACTTGATGCGTTCATAATATTTTTGCTGTGCGCCGCTTTCTTTGCGCTGTTCGTAGGCTTTTCGGAATTTCTCACGCCGTTTCAGAATTTCCTCTTGCTCTGCTTGTTCTTCGGGCGTGAGTTCTTTTTCCTCAACTACACGGCGAGGCATAAATTCACCGATGTAATTCAGATGAATTTCAACCGTCTGCGGTGAATCAATAGCCCCTTTGCGGTCACGCTCATGTACTACAATTTTTTCTATAAGTTCGTGCAACATAGTTTGGGTTAGTTCAGTAAAATCAGTATAGCGTTCCACCAGTTTAATAAAATGATTGGCTTTGCTACTTCCACTCTCGTATTTTTCTACGGTAGATTGCAATTCGACCATTTCTGTTTCAAGGTCATTTTGTTCCTGTCCGTAGGTGTTGAGTAAAGATTCATAGCGCTTTTCGGGCAAACTTCCAAGGGCAAAATCCTCATAAATTTTATTTAGCAGTTTCTCTAAATCAGAATGACGTTTTTTACAGGCAACCAACCGTTTTTTCTGTGTTTTTACCTCATTCGTTTGGTGGGAAGCTAAAACTTCTTGAACGGTTTTTCTAAAGGCTTCCTTGTCCAATTTCGCAAAGCTGGTAACACTTTTTAGGGTATTTCGTATAAGCTCTAACACGTTAGCAGCTTCTATTCGGTGTCCAGAATTGCAAACTACCCAATCACGCTCGATTTTGTCCGAACCACGGGCGTAATTTCCACATACGGCAGTTGGTTTGTCCTTGCCGTTGTAGATACGGTGAATGTAAAGCTTACCACCACAATCTTTGCAAAAAAGCAAACCGCTTAGTGGGTGAACATAGCCCCAACCATTAGGGCGGCGGCGTTTGTTGTTGGCTCTAATGCGCTGTGCAGTTTCGTAGATTTCACGGTCAATAATTGGGGCATGGGTATTTTCAAAAATCGTCCATTGGCTTGGGTCAACATAGTGAGATTTTTTGTCTTTTAGGTGCTTTCGGGTTTTGAAATTTACGGTATCACCGCAGTATTCCTGTTTCCCTAAAATATGAGTTATGGTGGACGAGTTCCAACAATAGGGGTCTTTGACTTCTCGATTTTTCCATAAGCCGTATCCCTGTTGCGCTTGATACCATGCAGGGATAGGCACTTTCTCTTTTGTGAGAATTGTGCAGATTTGATATGGGCCATGCCCCTCTAAAGTAAGGCTAAAAATACGGCGTACAATTTCGGCGGCTGGTTCGTCTATCACAAGCAAATTTTTGTCATTCTCGCATTTGATGTAGCCGTATGGTGGGGTGCTTGCTACACGTTTGCCCGACATCCCTTTAGCCTTAAAAACGGAGCGGATTTTTTTCGAGGTATCTTTTGCAAACCACTCCGACATTATATTTATGAACGGAGCCATTTCAAGGCTTTCGGGATTATTGCTGTCAATACCGTGGTTAATAGCGATAAACCTTACGTTATTAATGCGGAAAGTTTCCATTGCTGTACCGACTTGAATGTGGTCGCGCCCCCATCTTGTGAGGTCTTTCATAACCACGATACCGATTTTGCCGCTTTCTACATCTTCCATCATGCGGCTGTAGCCATCACGGTCAAAAAATCTTCCGCTTTCGTCGTCGTCCGTATAATGGCGAATGTTGGTAAGTCCGTTTTGCTTGGCATATTCTTCGAGTTGGATTTTTTGGTTTTTGATAGAATTACTGTCCTCGCCACTTATGCGCTGGCGTTCGTCACCGATTGATAATCGTTCGTATAACGCTGTGATTTTGAGGTGCTTGTTCGTGTTTTGGTTTTTCATTTTTTCCTCCATTTCCGTTGCGGTAGTCTGTGGCACATATCGGAATTATTCACACTATCGGAGGTTATAAATCACTTCTGTGAATAAGGTGTTTTCGATTTTATGTTGTTGGCTCTGCTGGTGATGTTTTGCTTTATAAAGACTTGCCCCCTTTCGGCTTGGTTTTAACCTCTGTCCGTGAAAAATCGAGTGTGCCACAAACGGTGCAATCATCACGTTTTTTGACATTGATTAAATATGTCCTTATTACAATACAACACCCTATGAAACATTAGAGATATTGTCTGTTTTGATTGGTTTTAAGGATTACTTTATTTCGGAAGCGAGATGGGAAAGTCTTGTTTTGCAATCGATTGAGAAAATTCGTCGAGACGTTTACGATTCGGTTTTTCATCCGTATCATACTTTTTCGGGGATTACTGAGATAGCTCTAATTGTACATAGCTTGAGCGAAGTAATCCCGACACTAAATCGTTTTCTTGATAGGATAAATGAGCTGCTATGCATAAATGTTAGTAGTTATTTAAAACAATCGGGAAATCGAGAGTTTCTAACATCAAATAACTTTGAACTCATTTATGGTCTTTCTGGAGCTTTGCGTCATATGCTTGAATTTAACAACGACATTCAAGTGTGCCTTACTACAAACGGAATGGTGGAAGCCCTAACAAGACGCTCGAAAGAAAGAAACTGGCACGGATATAAGATTCCCGGATGGCACTATTATCCTTCAAAAGTTGAAAGTATCTTCATGGAGAAAGTAGCAGAAAATGGACTTATCAACTATGGCGTATCCCATGGAATGGGAGGTCCAATGATGGTTTTATCCATGGCTCATTTTAAGAATATGCATGTCAATGGTTTAGAAGAAGCCATTGATGGTCTTTTCAAGGAATATCGAAAAGCCTCATACTATTCAAATGGAATTATATATTGGCCTGGAAGGATTAGATTAGAGCAGTATATTGGACAAGAAGACACGTCTAAATACCCTAATCAGATGGGTTGGTGCTACGGCTCAATAGGAATTTTACGCATTATGTATATGACTTCAATCTACACGAAAAACAAAGAAATTGAAAGTTTTTCACTTAGCGAATTAGAGAAAGTCGCACGCTTGGACATAAAGAGCTACTTACTTTCATCCCCCAATGTCTGCCACGGTTTTGCTGGCACAGTATCAATAATGTCTGAAATGTTTAATGACACAGGAAACGATATTTTCTTTGAAGCTGCTCGGAAGCAGGCTATTCTCTGTACAAATTATATCATTAACGCCGACTATTCATATGTTGCATCAAGGCGTGAAGACCAAGTGCATTTATATAGCTATCTTGAAGGATACTCTGGGATATTGCAAACGCTTAATTCGTTTATAAATGATGGTAGTAACTTGCACAAGAAGCGGATTTTGGTGATTTAGTAATCAACTCCAAAAATTTTAATTTAGAAGCAATTTTGAGCACTCAAAATGAAGACTACTTGTAACAAAATAGGCTTCTATCACTAAGTTTTGAACACAATTTACAAGTCTAATGAAAATTTTTGAAATCACTAAATTAACAAAACTGTCATCAGATTAAATCCGATGACAGTTTTGCTGCTTGCGCAAACTAGACTATAGCTATACCGAAAGATACTAATGTCCCAAAATAAACTCAATCGACACCTCCATCAACTCATCACGGCCTTGCCGAATGCCTTCAACAGTCCTATCCACTCGTAAATCAGGCTCAAGTCCAATACGGTGGGTTTGTCCGCCTTCTAGTGTATAGACCCCTAGGCTGGTAAAGCGCATGGTAATACCCCCAGGCAGAGGAATGACTGCAACATTTCCATTTGCTCCGTTTGAAAACGAACCTATGACAGTAACATTTGAAGCGACACGAAAGCTCATAATAACCCACTCTAGGTGACTTTGAGTTCTTTCGTCCATTAAAAGCACCACAGGTCGGTCATATATAAAGGAACGAGGATTTGGCGGCAAATATTGATTTATTGTTTCGTTCCAACGTGCACCTGGATTATTTTGTGAAGGAAAAGAAAGTTTGGCAAAAGGCAATGGTTCTTCCATCAAATATTGCCGCATTGAAAGAAAAAACTCATGTTGCGGGCGTTGTCGCAAATCGATGATGATTCCATCAGTGTACGCAAGTTCCGTCATCACATTATGGACATCAAAGGAAATCGAAGGGTTGATGAGTCCTATATTATTTTCCAAAATCATATGAGATTGCGCCGCAGACGGAGCAAATTCCACCCAATTTGAAGTTCCAATAACATTAAGCATCATCTCGTCATGCCCTCGAAGAACTTTGACTTCCATGTTGTAGCTATGCGACCGCAAAGGATGCTGCATCCCCGCAAAAATTACGCCCCCACGCCACGCAAGAAAGGGCAAGGCTTTTTCTTCATTTGGGTAGGATAGGTATTGCAGCATTTCCTCCGCTATTTCGTCTATATCCCTGCCATTTAGCCCAAGGATAATATCGCCGAACCTTAAAGAGCTGCCCGAATCTGCGACTTCATAAACAACAAATTGTCCTTCTGCTACAATAAGCTGCACAGGGGCAGCATACCGTCCGAATTTATCAGCAAAAAAGCTACCTGAAAAGCCAACATGTCCATCATGCAAATGGTGAGCCAAGGCCGCAAGGGTAAGTTCATAGCTTAACCTATCGCTTCCTTCAAGCATTCTAGTGATAAACTCCGTCAGCAAGCCATTCCATTCCACATCTAGCACATCAAGATGCGGAAAATAGTATTTCATGGCATTCCATAGCCTAAACAATCCAAGCAAACGATAATTTTTATCGCTAAAATCCATATCCCAGTGGCTTTGTTCGTTTGAAAAATTAGGCACACCTATAAGCCTATCAAAGAAAACAGGGGCAGATGCCCTATCCACGGCAGTGATGCCGTCAAAAAGCAGCAAGTGCTCGGCAAGAACCCCTAAATAATCATAATTTATCCATGATAAATCCGCCATCATACGTATTTCAACAACAGATAGCGGGGGCAGTAAAGGTAAAATATTTGGAAATACTTCTTCTGTTATCGTTTTAAAATGAGACCAACTAATATATTCTCCATTTTCAATAATTGTAGCAAAATATTCTTGCAACAAGCGATGCTCAATAATCAACTCCAAAAAACCTATTTCCATCAGCATTTCTTCGTCAGCATCTTCAAACTCCATTAAAATGCCTTCCAGTTCTGTTAAAA
>Ga0131853_10020519_pt1 | contig 11998 bp, 12 predicted proteins | sample TergutLab28metaG_FD_92764 | JGI IMG/M metagenome (GOLD analysis project Ga0131853, IMG submission 92764) | Labiotermes labralis P1 segment gut microbial communities from Petit-Saut dam, French Guiana - Lab288 P1 (version 2) (version 2) | ecosystem: Host-associated > Arthropoda: Insects >...
AAGATTATATTTTGGAGTTGATGTTAAATACTCGCTGCCACGAACAACATGAGTGATTTTCATTGCATGGTCATCAACTACGTTTGCAAAATTATATGTTGGCATTCCATCTGATTTGATTAGAATCTGGTCATCAAGTTCATTGTTTTCGATTGTGATATCACCGTAAACTTCGTCATGGAAAGTGGTTTTTCCATTAGGGATAAGTTGGCGTATAACATATTCCATATCGCTTTTTAGATTGTTTTCAATTTTTTCTTTTGAAAGGTTATAACAAAAGCGGTCATATTTTTTAATACCACGCTCGTCGGCAAGGGTATCGAGTCTTTCTTTATCACAAAAGCAATAATAGGCTTTTCCTGTTTCAATTAACGTTTTTGCATGAGGTAAATAATCGGCTTTCCGCTGGCTTTGTACATATGGGCCATATTCACCGCCAACCCCTGGTCCTTCATCAAAATTTAGCCCTGTAAGTTTTAGGGTTTCAAAAATTGCATCTTCTGCTCCTTCTGTATAGCGGTTTTGGTCTGTATCCTCTATGCGAAGTATAAAGACACCTTTATCTTTTCTTGCAATTAAATATTCATATAGTGCTGAGCGCAGGTTTCCAATATGCATAAAACCTGTTGGGCTGGGTGCGTATCTTGTGCGTACCATTTTATAACCTCCATAAAATTTTAGTTTGTATATTTTATCAGACAAAACCTAAGTTTGCAAAATTTATACAATGTCCTATGATAATTCTTCATGTAGATTGTCTTAAACGCATGTGTTAAATATACTTTGGCGAAAAATGTAAGAATGGAGCAAAACCATGTTTGTAAAGGTCGTAAGCGGTGCAGTTTTGGGTGTTGATGGATACAAAGTTGATGTTGAGGTTGACCTTGCAAATGGTTTACCAACCTTTGAAATTGTTGGACTTCCCGATTCTGCTGTAAAAGAATCTCGTGAGAGGATTCGTGCCGCAATTCGCAACTCAGGGTTTAGTTTTCCAATTAAAAAAATAACCGTAAATTTAGCTCCTGCTGACACCAGAAAGTCCGGTCCTTCTTTTGATTTACCAATGGCTGTGGGGATTTTAAATTGTTTAAATGTAATTAAGCCAGAAACTACCGAAGGTGTTTTTTTTGCCGGAGAACTTTCTCTTGATGGTTTCATAAGACCTGTAAACGGTGTTTTACCGATGGTCATAGCTGCAAAAGAAAGCGGAACAACCAAAATTTATGTAGCAAAAGAAAATGCTAATGAAGCCGCTCTTATTGAAGGAGTGACTGTTTTCCCTGTTGAAAGTATAGAAACTCTTGTTAAACATTTTAGCGGTGATTTGTCAATAATCAAACCAATTAGAGCCAATTCTAACAGATTTGTTAATAAGACAGAAAATACATATGATGTAGATTTTGCAGATGTTGCAGGGCAAACTTTTGTTAAGCGTGCACTTACAATTTCTGCTGCCGGTTATCACAACGCACTACTTATTGGACCACCCGGGGCAGGCAAAACTATGCTTTCCAGAAGAATCCCTACAATCTTACCTGACTTGTCAATTGATGAAAGTTTAGAAATAACAAAAATATACTCAATTGCAGGTTTACTAAATCAAAAAAACTTACTGCTGAAAACACGTCCATTTCGTACACCTCATCATACAGCAAGTTATGTTTCCCTTACAGGTGGTGGACGCAACCCAAGCCCGGGTGAAATAAGCCTTGCACACAATGGCGTACTTTTTTTAGATGAACTTCCCGAATTTCAAAAAAAGGCACTTGAAACGCTTAGGCAACCAATGGAAGATGGTTTTATTACAATAACCCGTGCAAATGGCGTTTCAACCTATCCTAGTATTTTCTTACTACTTGCTGCGATGAACCCATGCCCATGTGGATATATGGGAACGGAACGTTGTACATGTTCGGAGGCAGAAATCAGCAGATATTTAGATAAAATATCCGGACCTTTGCTTGACAGGATTGACATTCAAGTTGAGGCAACCACTGTTGAATATGAAGATTTATCATCATTTAAAAAATCCTCGGAAGACTCCATGACTATAAAAACAAGAGTAGAGTTTGCCAGGGAAAGGCAAAAAGAACGGTTTAAAAATGAACTTTCAACTGTAAGATTTAATGCAAAAATGCCTGTAGCTCTTGTAAATAAATATTGTAAACTGGGTAGTGATGCCAAAGAGTTATTAAAAAATGTATTTGATACAATGTCTCTTAGTGCAAGAGCCTATCATAAGATATTAAAAATCGCCCGAACCATTGCTGATTTGGACGATAAAACGGATATTGATATTGAACATGTTGCAGAAGCTATTTCCTATCGTGGGCTTGATAGGAAGTATTGGTGATTATTTTTTCTGTGCGCTTACTCTATTAAGGATTTTATCTTGTTTTTTAAAGCTATTTTTTCCTCAAAAGGTAATTCATCATATTTATCTAAAAAATCTAAAACAAACTTTCTTAGAGCATTATTAAACCAAGGCTCATTCTTTTTTGTACTTGTAGCGTTAATGAGTATGTCAACCCATCGTTTAGATAAAACATTCTGCCAATCTGACAAAAGTTCATACTTTAAAACACTATTCAAATCAGGTTTTAGTTCAAGAATACTATCATTAACAATTCTATTTGCTTTGTTCCATTGGCTCAACTCTTTAAATGATACCTGAGGTCGTGGGCTTCTGTCAGGGAATTGCATAGACGAATTAATGGCATTTATATACTGACCTGTAGCAATTTCCACATTGGTTTTTGAAAATTTCACAAAAATAACCCACTCATTGGGAGTCACCTGCTGGATACTAGAGCCTGGAATAACATTATCTTTAGTAGTTTTCAGCTCAACAGTTTCATAGTATAAATTACCCTTAAAATTTATTTCAAAACAAATATCTGGATTTGTATAAATATTATCCTTTCCTGTGCGGATTATATCTTTTATTTCATCAGTTATATTTTCCGGCAACAGCACACGAGAAATACGTATAGAAAGTAACGAAAACACGTCCACTGTTGTACCATCATCAGTAATAAGGCCTCCAATGCCGGAGTTTTGCGGAATTGAATCAAAACTATTTTCAATAAGATGTTTAAGGTATTCTTTCAAAGGTCTGTCTGTATTAGCCTCATCAAGCCACAACGGCATCTTCCGAATTTCATCTTTTTGTGTCGCCAAGTATCGTTCTAACTCATACATATATACACAAATAAACTGTTGTATTTCTTCTTTCATATCCACACCCTCTAATTCATATCATTAATTGATTTATACAAAGCCCTTGAAATATGCCATGCCATTACCGGAGGAACTGCATTCCCAATTTGTTTATACGCTGTACTTGCTGAACAATTAAACTCAAAGTCATCAGGAAAAGACTGCAACCTAGCACATTCTCTAACACTAAGTCTCCTCCAGTTTAAAATATTTGCTGGGTCTTTATCACATAGGCTTCGATAATGTCCCTCTATATTACCGTGATGTTCGGCTCTAATTGTAGGTGCAGGGGTATCTGCTTTAATTTGAACATTTCCCTGCATCTTCTTTCCCTCATAAAATTTTGCACGGGAATAATCTTTTGATGTATGGTTTTTGATAGTAGGGCAATCAAGCCTATCCCACAAGTCATCAATAGCCATTTTTGAACTAATGTACTTATTTTCATAACCAACGCCATGAGTGGGAAGGGGGTACTTTATATTTTTATTAATATCACGCCTTATTCCAAAAATAATTATTCTTATACGGTTCTGTGGAACACCATAATCAGCCGCATTTAAAGCTCTATACTTTACCTCATATCCCATGTCTTCAAAATCCGACACTATAATATCCAGCGGAGAACTAGCATCAATTGAATTAGTTTTACGGATTCCATCAACATTTTCTGCAACAAAAGCCATTGGCTGTACATATTCAATCACTTTTTTCATCTCTAGGTATAACTTACCACGTTCGGAAGAAAAGCCTTTCCTTTTGCCTGCTAAACTAAAATCTTGACATGGAAACCCTCCTATAACTATATCAGCTTTAGGAAGTAAGCTATAATTAAGTTCTTTGATGTCACCACAATACGGAATGTGCCTCAAATTATGTTCATATGTATTACAGGCAGTCTGTACTATATCATTTGCAAATATTATTTTGTAGTTATTGGCTTCATAGTTTTTATCAAGAAACTTAAAGTTACCTTTAAATCCCAAATCCATTCCGCCACAGCCACTAAATAATGATATCACAGATAGTTTCCCACCCTCACTTAGGGTTTCTGTATCAACAAAACATTCGTCCGTTTTTTCAAAAAGTGAAATTTGATTTAACATAAAAACCTCTCCTAATGCTTATTAGTGGATATCGTTAATTATTTTGGGCGATAAATTCTTTATTGACCTTCACTAATTTTTTTGCATATTCCAGTGCCTTGGTATCAGGGTTTTTAATTACCAAACGGCAGACATTATCAAATTGTTTTCCCAGAACAGTCACTTTATGACCAGGACCGCAACTACAACAATTCGTGCAATACTTTACATTCGCCCAAAGGATTTCCTTTAGTCCTTCGCATGAAGCGAACTCATCAAGAATTTCATATAAATTTGCACATTCAATGTACCATGAGCCAGCCTCTACAGCATATTGCCACGCAGAACCGTGTAGCTTTATGACACATACACGCCTATTTTTATGCTTAACCGTCCAAGTGCTTGTAGCAGACCATCGGGGGTTCATCTTATTATCTTTTAAGTAGTTTATAAAATTCAAGGCGTTGTTGAGAGTGTCACCGTCAAGAAAATCACTTATAACATCGTCTATTTTTGGTTTGGTGTTTTTTTGTTCTTGTGGTAGTAAACCTCTATTTTTCAAATCCATTTCAAGCCTCCATAAATATAAATTTTACAATGAAATGATTATAGCTTGCCCTAGAATGTAACACAAGCTCAAAAATCTATAATTTCTCCTCCTAAATATTTTGCTTCATTTATATCATGAGTAATACAAATGACTGTTTTCCCATCAGTATGTTCCTTCACCATATCCATAATTTTATATTTTAAGTTTTCGTCAAGCCCCTTAAAAGGTTCATCTAAAATCAGCAAATCAAAATCAGCAATTAATGCACGGCAAAGGCTCACACGCCTTTTCATTCCACCACTTAACTCATAGGCTTTTGTAAAAATACTTTCATTAAGCTCGGCTTGGTTTAATAAATAAGTTGCTTTATCAATATATTTTTTAGAAAACAGTGGTGTATCCTTTACAAACAAAACATTTGACAAAGCACTTTCCCACTCCAACAATCTATCTTCTTGAAACATAAAGGAGATTTTTTTTTGCCCCAAAACCTCACCGCTATCCGGTTTTACAAGCCCTGCCATTATATAAGCAAGCGTTGTTTTTCCTCTGCCGGAAGCTCCCATGATAGAAGTTATACCCTGCTTAAAAACCATTGAGACATTTTCAAGCACTTGTTTATCAGCATATTTTTTATATACATTTTTGACTTCAACCACCAATTTTTTCACCTCTGCCAAAAATAAGTTGAAATAACTTTTCCATAATAAAACTTAAAATCACAATAGTAATTGTCCAAGCAAAAAGCCCGGCTGTGTCAAGCGAGATACGAGTTACATGAAGGCTTGACCCAATTGTTCCACGCACAAGCCCAATAAGTTCCGCAGCTATGCCGGACTTCCATGCAAAACCAATACCAACATTTGCAGCAGAAAGCACATATGGTTTTACAGTTTTAAAATAAATAAAATAAACTTTTTTCCAAGCTTTGACCTTAAAAACATTTGCCATTTCCAAAAGCTGTGGGTCGGTGTTTATAATCCCCTTATACGTGTTAAAAAAAATAATAGGCAAAACCGTAACAAAAGCAACAAAAACAGGCAATGAAGATGACCTCATTGCCATAAGTGCTAAAATAGTAAAAGATGCAATTGGCACAGCGTTTATTACATTTATTATAGGATACACAAGGTCATACACAAACTTTATTTTTGCTGAAATTGCAGCAATTAAAACGCCAAAAAATAAAGCAAGTGAAAAACCAAACATTATTCTTCTAAGCGAAAAACTTATGCTAACCCAAAACTCACCCGTTAAAGCCATATCCAGGAGCCGCAAAAAAGTTTCACGTGGAGAGACAATAATAATTCTGCTTTCCACAAAAAAGTTAGCAGCTTCCCAAACAAGCAGCCAAAATAAAATAATTAAAATATTTTTTATATATTTACGGAATAAAATAAAAACTTTCATCTGGGACACTACCCCCAATAATTGCTGGATTTGCATAGTATAACACATTAAAAAAACCAATTAAATTTTGACGCATTTCTTCACCTGTTATAAACACAATGTTTGTACGTGGTAAGGCAGACTCTGCAATTGCTGCATTTGGTATGATTCCGAACTCTGCGGCAAGCTCTGCACCTTGCATGATATTTGTTGTCATAAAGTTTATTGATGCCTTATACTCCTCCATAAAAGTTGCTATTGTTTCCGGGTTGCTTAGGGCAAATTCTCTGTTTGCTACAACAATACTCATGATTAAACCATAATCTTGCTGCACTCTATCCCATTCTTCCGTTAAGTCAAGTGCAAGCTGCAAACCGTCAATCTGCGCCAAAGCTGTGCTTACAAACGGCTCTGGCAAAAGAGCAATTTCTGCTTGCCCGGTTGAAAGCAATGCTGCAATTTCTGTGTGTTCTGCACGAAATTCAACTATTACATCAACACCGGGGGTAAGTCCATTTTGAGTAAGTACATAGTTTAACGCAAATTCCGGAGTTGCACCTTGCCCACTTGCAAAAATTGTGCGGCCGTTTAAATCTGCAATGGAGTTTATTTCACCTGTTGTATCAACAATATGGAGTACACCAAGTGTAACAATTGCCAAAGCAACAAGCTCATCCGGCATACGGCTGTTTAAAACCGCTGCCAAATTTCCCGGTACTGCTGCAACATCAATTTCACCACGTACAAAAAGAGGTGCAACTTCGTCAGGCGCACCAAGAAGTGTAAACTCGTACTCGTTTATTGTGTTTTCATTTTCATGTTCATTCATTAGTTGAAGTAAGCCAAGTGCCGTTGGTCCCCGCATTGCCGCTACCCGAACCGTGCCGGGTTCTGCTTCTTCACTATTACTACAACTTACTATAAAAGCTGCAAACATAAGAAACATTAATAATAAAATAATCTTTTTCATATTACCTCCAAGTTTGACTAGAATATGTGTTTTATTATATTATGACTTTATCAATTTAACTGTTGCATAGGCAACATTAAGAAAGAAGTTTCCTGGCACACTAAAGGAGCATCCAAAATGAATTACATAGATACTCAACTTTTTCTAGAAATTAATAAAGATGAAATACCAAAACTTCTTAAATGTTTAAATGCAACAATAGCTTTATACAAAAAAGATGATATTATAATTGAAGAAGAAACATATGTAAAAAACTTTGGAATAATACTCTCAGGCTCAGCAAGAACAATAAAGTGGGATTCGTCGGGCAAACAAATTATTATTACAATACTTGAAAAAGGAAGTATGATTGGGGTAATGCTTGCTGCCAAGCAAAATAAAAAAAGTCCCCTTGCTGTTCAAGCTACAGGGGACACAACTGTCTTGTTTATCCCTTTTGAAAATATAATTTTGAGCTGTGAAAAAAAGTGTTTTTGCCACGAAAAACTCATTAAAAACTACATTAGCGTTATAGCAGAAAAAGGGCTTGAGTTGCACGAAAGAATAAACTGCTTATTAGAGCCTACAGTACGCAGCAAAATTATGACTTTTTTAACGAGACAAGTATGTAATACAAAAGGCAAAACTTTTGCAATTCCAATGAATAGAAACATTCTGGCAGAGTATTTGAATATAGAAAGAAGTGCACTTTCTCGTGAGCTTTCCAAAATGAAAAAAGACGGATTAATTGATTATCACAAAAATAATTTTAAATTGCTTTGATATTGCATTGAATCAAATAATATAACAATAGTATAGAGAAGGAATGGTCTTAATTATGAAACATAGAATACAAACTATTGGTATGACACTCATTATTGTCCTAGCGAGTGTGTCATGGTTTGCCACAAGCGTTAACGCAAATGGCTGGCATTTTGGCATGAGAGCAACAAATGAGGGTTTTAGTACAATTTCCTCCGGAGCATTTTTTAGTATGGCAATAAAAGAAGATGGGAGTTTATGGGCTTGGGGTTCAAATGAATATGGTCAATTGGGTGATGGCACAGCCACTATTATTGATGATAACTGGGTTATTCGTGAAGATTTACAACGATTTTCTCCTGTAAAGATAATGGATGATGTTGCCTCTGTTTTGGCAGTCCGCAATACAGCATACGCAATCAGGACGGATGGAAGCTTATGGGCTTGGGGTACCGGAATAATAGGTGACGGAGAACACCGCTGGTGGCGAGATTACTGGCAAGATTACACAGCTATTACTCCTGTGAGAATTTTAGATTCTGTCGTGTCGATAACCGCATTTGAGTCATCAATAGCAATGGGAGGTAGTGCTGCTTTTGCAATTAGAACAGATGGTAGTTTATGGGCATGGGGCGAAAATGACATTGGGCAGTTGGGCGACGGAACATTTACTGTTCGTGATGAAAACTGGAATGTAATTGAGGACGCACGTCGCCTTTCACCTGTAAAAATAATGGATGATGTTGTTTATGTAACAACAGGTGATGACCAAACTTTCGTCATTCGGTCTGACGGCAGCTTATGGTCATGGGGTTCTACAAGATATGGCTTGCTAGGCTGTGGCACAGTGGGTGGTTGGGGGGACGGTCGTCCTGAATTTAGGGCAACCCCTGAAAAAGTAATGGATAATGTTGCATTTGTGTCAAGCGGTTGGGATAATACCATGGTTATCAAAACAGATGGTAGTTTATGGGCTTGGGGAGTAGGTTATCTTGGTGACGGGACAGTGCGTGAATGGCATGAGCCTCAAATTACTCCTGTAAAAATAATGGACGATGTTGCTTATGTTTACGGAAATAGGATACTAAAAACAGATGGCACTTTATGGGTATGGGCAGATAATGCTGAACAAACCTCTCCTGTTCAAGTTTTAGATTATGTTGAATCTATTGTTCGTGGTAGTGGCGGCAGTTACACAATGGTCATCAGAAAAGATGGCAGCTTGTGGGGTTGGGGCAGCAACTTAGGTGGACAGCTTGGAGACGGTACAGAGTCATATTTTTATAACGAATATGGTGTTTTTTACTATTTTGTCTACGACAGAGATATCGCTACTTTTGTTAACAATGACAGACCACAACCGTTTAAAATTATGGATTCGGTTAGAGCTGTAACAACATTTGGCTTGCTTGACCCCGGGACAACCATGGTTTTGCAAAATGACGGCAGTTTGTGGACATGGGGCTCAAATTCCAGTGGGCAGATTGGTGACGGCACAACAGAACGCCGACTCTCACCTGTTCAAATAATGAACGGAGTTGCAATGCCCGGCAGTATCGAAGTAAACTACCCCGTATATATTCCCGAACCGAAAGTGACCCCCGAGCCATTAGAAGAACCAGAGGTCACTCCTGAATCTAATTCGGAGCAGGACTTACCACAAACAACACCCATACCCCTTGAGCTAAGCCCTGAAGAGCCGACAAACAACGATACACCCGAACCGAAAAGAAAAAACAATACACTTTACTGGGCGTTAGCTATAATTGCATTTTTTATTGGTGGTATTTTGATAATATTTTATTTTATAAAAAAGTTTGCAAAGCAAACTTTTAACAATCGGTTGTGAACACCGAAACGAAACTCAAGTCTATTCCACCTCAGCACTCACATGCTCAATTGCTTCTTCAATTATTGAAATAACTTTTTCCATAACAGATTTACTTCCTGTTAAATCCATAAACGAAACCTTGGGGACAAGCCCGCCAGCCATATATTTATGCCCTCCCCCATCACCGCCAACCAGTGAAAATGCATATTTCGCAACCATACCTGCATTAAGCTGAAAAGTTTGAGAACGTATTGAAAAACTATAACCATTAAAGCATTTGCTATAAACAACAACAAAAGAAACGCCTGAAAGTGATATTAACTTATCAGCAAGTTCTGCTAGGGATTCTTTTGCTTTATCATCTCCGGCAAAACTGTAAGCTACATTGCCTTTAATAGTCAAATTATCGTAAGCAATGATTGTTGTACTAATATCTTCCGGGCGGATTGAATTTCGTCCAATACTTGAAAGGATATTTAAGTTTGCCAGTTTATACAGCGCACTAAAAATGTCAATATCAAGCATATATTTGCGACGGCTTAAATCATCTGTATCTATGCGGATTCCATAAATAAGTAAAGCTGCTTGCTCCGGAGATATTTCATAGGAAGCTTCTACAGCATATTCATAAATCATACTTGAACATGCCCCAAAATCTGAACGAATATCTTTATATTTATACTCATTTTCAACAAGTTCCGGATGGTGGTCTATACATGCAATGTACTCACCTATAAGAGGAGCAACATTGCTGTTTCCTTTTTGGCAATCTACTACAATAATTTGGTCATCTGATTTGACAAGGTTTTTGTTTGAATCCGAATCAACACGAACAAGTTTTATGTTTAAATTGTCAATTAACTCATTTGTTTCAGGCTTGGAAATAGAACCGGAGTAAACAACTTGGGGTTTAAAGCCTTCATTTTTTAACATATCTGAAAGCACAACCGCTGATGCAATACAGTCCGGGTCTGGGGGCCTATGCATTTGTACATACAGTTTTCTATCTTTATCAATTACAGACACAAGCTCTTTTAATCTCATGGTGCAACTCCTCCTCATTTAAACTCCCTCGACCCAAATTATATCATAAAGTAATGTATATTTTATAGATATAGTGCAAGAATAATATTATACGAAAGGAAAGGAGAAATTTTCATGCAAAATTTAAAACAATCAGAACTTAACTGGATTCGTGAGGTTGTATCATGCCACAACATGACTGCAAGCAAACTTGGTACCTATTCAGGTCAAGTTCAAGACCCACAGTTAAAGCAAATGTTTTCAAAAGCTTCAAACGATGCAAAACAAGCAGCACAAAATTTGCTCCAAATGTTATAAAAAACTACCATAAAGGAGGTAATAACAATGCAAGAAAAAGATATGGTTCTTGATGTTTTAGGTGGCGTAAAGTCCAGCCTTTCACACTATGCAACATTTATTAGCGAAACAGCAAACCCAACCCTTCGTCAAACCTTCCAGCAAATGCGTGATGGTGACGAAAAGTTTCAATATGATTTATACCGTATTGCAGAGCAAAAAGGCTACTATGCAACATCGCCAAATGCCACACCTCAAGATATGACAAATGTAAAATCTGCTCTTTCTAGTGGTGCGCCTGGGCATATGGCTATGCAATAATAACCCATCACATTCAATAAAAACTTGACAAGAACTCGTGATGTCTTAAAAAGGCGTTACGAGTTTTTTTAATGTGCCAGGAAACTGCTTCGCATTTTCCTGCCGAAACCTTTGGTTTCGGTGTTCACGACTGGTTGTGAAAAGTTTGCTTTGCAAACTTTTCAATTCATCTGCTCAATCACTTCTTTAACTGCTGACGATGCAATAAGCTTACCACGTACACAAATCCTCGCCACGTTTTTTTTAAATAGCTCCGGGCTGACATTATCACTAATCTTTAACATACCAATTACACTAATTTTTATTGGTCTTTCATCATTATCTTCAAAGGCTTCTTCAAGCCCTTTTCTATCAAGGTAGACAATGCCGACAGACCATATGCCAACGTTTGACTTTGCATTAATGCTTGGCGTTACAGCACGTTTAATTTTGTCTTCATGAACTTCAAGTTGTTTTCTAATTGAAGTCCTAATAAGGTCTGAGCGGTTGGAATAGATGCCCTGCTCAACAAGAACATCTATTTGAGCCAGTTCCACCACACCTAAATTGATTGTTAGTTTTTCAGTTTCATT
>Ga0131853_10020521_pt1 | contig 11997 bp, 11 predicted proteins | sample TergutLab28metaG_FD_92764 | JGI IMG/M metagenome (GOLD analysis project Ga0131853, IMG submission 92764) | Labiotermes labralis P1 segment gut microbial communities from Petit-Saut dam, French Guiana - Lab288 P1 (version 2) (version 2) | ecosystem: Host-associated > Arthropoda: Insects >...
CCAGTCCGTACCGCGCTGTAAACACTTTTCATCTAGGTTATAAAAACCAATCAGTTTATGCTGTAAGTGGCACAAGTCGCTGTTTGTTCTCAGATAAATACAAAACACATAAATACAGTGTGGACAGTGTTGAATGTTAAACCTGCTGGTGCAACACGTAGACATTAGGCTTTAAAAGGTTAACAAATAACAGTCTCAGCATAGTTGTATATATATATGTTGTTTTTGGCGAAAGGTATCGATCATCACAAGCGCCATCTTGAGGCCTTTCTGCTTAAGTATTATGTGTAAGTTAATGATAGTACCACACAGAAATCACAATATCATCCTAATTTTCGTCCATTAGATGAATACTGTATATGAAAATAATGGCAGTATATTGCAATAGACAGCGCGTATAAATAAAAGCCAGGGAAAAATTAGATTGTTTCGCCACAAATCTGGCGTAGAGAAATTAATATCTCAACTGCAAAAGTTCATCCGACCTCTTGCACAAAAGAAATGCTTAGAGGTTCTAATCAAACGATCGATTATTTTGAAATACGTCACCAAGATGACTCCGTGAAGTCGCCATAATTCGCTAACAGTGTAAAAACTTACATTTCGTACTAATAAATTAACATAGTGTGGATAGACCATTATTTTTACAAGCTTAGAGAGGCCTGCTTCAAAACTCGTGACTTTCGAGATCATGCAGATTTTGGTTTTATGCTGCACGTACGATAAACCAGCTATCCCGTTGTAAGGGAAAGCTGAAGTCAGAAATGCTATGGAATGGGCAAACAACCACAGACCGCTTGAATTCACGCACTTCTGAGAATTTGCATGGAGCGCGGCTTAGGACCGGCCATTCTGGCAATGTAATGACGATGTTCCTTGGATTCAAAAAGAAACGTTAAATATTATCAACAGATATTTGTAAGTTACACAGCAAGCAGTGCAGATTATGGTCAATCATACTTCTGTAAATTTCAGTGTTTAACGTTTTAATTAATTATGTACTTTTAAGAACGTAAAATGTTCGTAACTTTCAAGCAATACAATAAGCTACTCCGAACAATTTCTTGGTGAATGTTCTGCCTTACTCTAATGTTTAAGGATACGAATATTCTAGTGACACTGTTGTGTTCGAAGTATGTATATATATATATATATATATACATATATATATATATATATATATATATATATATATATATATATAGATGGTGTACTGTGACGCTTAGATATTTAATTCCAAAGAAAACGGAAGCTGAAGCGCAATAAGAGAAAAAAATTAATTATTTTATACCCACAACGGACTGCTGTGTAATATCCATACAAGTATCAATTTTTCAAGTTAACAGTTCTGGAAACAACGGGATATCCGGTACGCATAAGGAATTTTCGCTTCAAGGAAAAACATCAATTTTCCAACATAAAATATACTGTATCATCGCAAGTCGACGTAGTCCAGTCGAACTGGATAATTCCACTTTTTTTTTTTTTGTTTAGAGCGTAACTTTAAGTAACCTAACCTAACCTATCCCGGCCTAACCTAAACTAACCTCAACTAACTTCACCTAACCTAGCCTAGCCCAACCTAACTTAACCTAAAGTAACAAAAACTAGCTTAGCCCAACCCGTAAGTTAGGTAACCAAAACTGAATTATACAGCAGGCCACTGAGAGTAAACTAATTATGGTTTTTTTTTCGCATTTCCCTCCACCGTCCGTTTTCTTTGAAACTGCACGACTGAGCGTCGTGTTGCATCTGCTCGTATTTGGGGCCTTCGTTTGTATATTATTGCAAATAACTCTCTACACTTAATACTGACTAAACAAAATAAATTTGTATTTGCTTAACAAGGATTACGCTTTCAGATTTGAAAATTTTCACTGCGAAGTTCGGGACTGTATTCAGGATACAATGACATTGCTTTCCCACAGTATATTTCACAACACAGACCACAGACTGTGCAGAATTGCTCTGTTCATGGTCACATTTATCAAAGGTAACAAACTGCCTTTCAGCACGTCTTTAACTTTTCGCTAGAGCTTGAATTTAACGTTGAAAATACCAATGATTTAATTGTACTGGCAGGCAGTCAATTAAAGTAGCCACGTCTTTATATCCTGTACACTGTATATACTGTATACATACATACATACATTTTAGCAATGAAGCTTTTCGATAAACATCCTCATGCCATGTTATTGATTACATAAGGGTGAAGAAGACAGAAAGGGTGACGTCATAGATTGATAAATAGCAATGCCTCTTCGTGGTGACACTAAAATCCTCCGGCAGACGCCATTTTTCTAATCCAGGGTCGTGTTGTAATAGATTCCTCTGGACTAATACCCCATCTATCTAAAGGGTCGGGTGGCTGGCTGTAAAGTGCTTTCCTGTCACTTGCAATTTACATAGAATTTCCACCGCACTTCCTCTCCCACTCTTTCAAGTTACACCCTCACATCTACCCCCACATTTCATGTTTTTATATTTCAAATTAATTTCACCAAAAGGTCTACTTCAATTTTATCATCTTGTGTAAAATAATTGGGAGAATTTATTGGTGGGTATACATAAATATGTCAGAAGACGAGGTACACACATACTCGATTACATTCTCTGCAGCATCATGGTCGTTCGTGAGGGAGAAGGCATTCTCACTTAACTTTCCATGCAATAAATCTACGAACCGCAGTTGTATTCAGAGTGAGCCCTGCGGTATCCTACATTCCATACCACTGACAATATTCGTGAACATTGTGAAAGCGAATAAAAACAGGAAACTTAATGAGATTAAGACTCTTATAGTGGAAACGTCAAGGGACAAAAGTGGTTGCACCACCGACAAAGACTCGGATGGAATCAGCTGATATCCAACTACCATTTTGTTCTGTGGGATTTATAAAATACGGAAGCTTGCCCAAAAATTACAATGGTATGAAGGTTTATGGAAAGAAAGGTCTGTAAGTTGACTATAGTCTGACTGCCCACAGACCGATTTCTAGCAAGGAAGGAAACACTTCTTGACTCTAATAAGTCCGAACAAAATCTCGACTCCAAAGAGTCTATTATTAGCTAAGTCAGTGTAGTGACTAGACAACATTCATAAACCCCCAAAAAGTATCATTTGATTCTGCGCAGGGGCAAGAGATCTTCATTTTATCCGAAAAGTCCAGACCGGCTCTAAGGTCCTAGTCGCCCACCCGGACTCCTATTTAGTAGGTACCAACAGGAGATCTTACCGCGGCAATAAAGGGGTAGAGCCACGAAGCTGACCACTCAGTGTGTGTGACATCTCCCATTTAGCCTACACCATAACATTCTCTACGCCTTAGATCCACACATACATAACTGTATATGTCTTAAATAGTATTACCTTATAGTAAATAATAGTCCATTTATGTATTTTTGACGTTTTAACTGTGAAGGGGTGGCCTCTACCTCAGTATACTTTTCCACTCATGTTACTGTGATTCTACTCGATGATGGACGATACAAAAGGCTGAAACATGTAGAAAATATATGAATGCATAGTGTTTAAAGTGTCGTGTTCGTTCTTATAAGAAAAAAAGATGTCCGCATATTATTCTCGCGATCTGTTCCCAGACACCCTCAATCTTTGTAGGATTACAGGTACCCTCAGGCGGTGGCTAGAGTGTCAAGCCTTACTGGGTGTTATGTAGGGTCGACAGGTTTAGTCACTAGTGGGTAATTACTGACCAGTTCCAGTATTCAAAGTGTTCACCAGCCGACACAACAGAACATCGCGTTGTAACGGATTCCTCGGGACTAATGCCCTCTATGTCTGAAATATTAACTGTTTAAGGGTCGAGCCAAAAAGCCTTCCCAAAAGATTTGAACCTTCACCCCCAAAACCCTTTCGTATCCATGGACGACATACCCCTTTTCGGACCCGTAGTCGAAGAATGATAATTATTAGACAAGAAAACAGGAAATGGGAAGAAAATTTTCTGAAATAAATGATAACAAATTTTCTTTATCGTTGCACCGTGCATTTTGTACATTCATTTAATTAACACACCAACTAATGCACACACATATTGCTTAATTTTAAGTAATATATGTGTGCATTAGTTGGTGTGTTAACTAAATGATAACAAATTTGTTCTGAACGGAACCAAGGTTTTTGAACACAGCATAGATTAAAACATTAATATATTCCATTCTGTAAGCACACAAGCAGATCTTGTTTCTGAGGATTCAATATCACACGGACATCCATTTTTATACCATAAATAAACATGACAGAAAAACAGTTACGTGAAACGTAACAAATTTATTATTATTATTATTATTATTATCATTATTATTGCACTCCAAAAGACGAGGCAATCTAATGTGTTAGCCGTTAGAAAAGCAATTATTGTTACACCGGTCCGTGATCCAGAATCTCCAATGACATCTTCAGAGCGGAAAAGGAAATATCGAGGCAACAGGTTTCCCCCAAATGCAGGTGTCTCTGTACCAGACGTCACGGCGTCACAATCCGAAACAGAGCATTCTTCGTAGGCCCCACCATATGAGCCTCACGCCTTCTCTTTCAGTATCCCTCAAGTGTGTTATGTCATTTCCATTGTGTAGTCTGCTGACGCACTGACTGTCCATCTTTATTGCAAATCTGCATGACAGGCAACAACGGTAGAGAACAGGAACTGCCGCTATGACATGTGAAGGTCTGTTGTTGCATAGCAACATTATTAATAGCCTACTGATCTCAAATTTTCACATGGCTACACTGCAAGTCCTACTGGGAAATTTATGTCAGGTTAACATCCGAATTCAACTTTAACATTGTTAAAATTGACGAATATTCAGACGTCGCAACAAATACAACGTATAATTTCACTGTGCATAAGAACGTTCTATAGGCTTAAACAGGATGTGAAAGTTAAGCCAAGAATTTTAGACCTCAGCCGGAAACGGTAATGTATGGCCAGGACTGTGTTCAGTCTCCTTGACCACACAACGTGATTGGAAAATGGTTTGGCGCTACAGCCGATATGCATGGACTGGCAGACAAAGACATTTGTTCCTTGAAATCTAAGCTCTTCTGGGATTCTAAGCAGCATAGATTGTTAGTTTGTTACAGACGTTTCGGAACAACCTAGCTGATCCAACTTCAAGGGTTGAACCTTGAAGACGGAACCGATATTCAATGGTTTACCCTTGAAGATGGGGCCGACAGGATGTCCCGACACGTCGGTAAAAAACGCCAACCTACGCTGCGTTAACATCCCAGAAGACCGAACTCATTTACACTGCGGCGGAAGCCTGAAATCACTCAAATCTCTTCCTTAGTCGCCCTACTCTCTGGGCTACAGGACTTTCTGCCTTTGCTTACGATTACTGTGTGAGCATGTATGAGAGGATCTACAGCATTCTGGAGCATCCAGAATTCTTCACGAAAAAGAAATGAATTTGCCAAAAATTCAGATTTCAAAACCTGCAAATTTGTGTCCACAAGCACCTACAAGAAAAATAAAACATTTTTTGCCTTCCATTTCGGCCTCAGATCTCTACCATCAACTCCACCACACCACATAGTCCATCTATCCGTTGTTACATTTGACTCCCTGAGGACATCCGCGGGAACGTGGCGTGTGTTGAAATCACACCCTGAGGGTGCTTACTGCGCATGCCCTGCTATACGTCATAGCGGCTATCAGCCTATCAGGATGGATTCCCTAGGGTGACGTTAGGAGCGTGAGGGTCGCGGACTGAGGCATGTGTAGGGTCTCTAGGTTAGGGAATTGTCCGGGCGATTTGCTTCAGGCCGAGCAGCTGGGTGGCTGGTCACTTTTTTACTCTATTGCAACGGAAACCCGGAAGCTTGAACACAGTTCGGTAAAAGTTGACGAAAACAAATTTAAATTTATTTTCAATTATAGTGTTTTATGTTCTTTATATATCTATCTCTGAGGTGATCCACCCTGTAGTGTTACAATAACAGTAAAATCAATACTTACCCATTAAACACAACTATATACTTGCGTAATTTCTCATCTATATACTTAAAATCAGTAATACAGCTATATGTTTCGGCTTGTGGTTAAGCCATCATTAGGCAGTGTACAGTAAAACAAAAGATAAAATCCTATAAATATAATTATATTCAAGACGAGATCTCGAAAGTGTTACATCATTTGAATACTGTCAACTATCAAATTACAATTGAACCTTTTCATACATATATAAACCGATTGCCTTAGATTTGCTATATTTTATATTAAGTAAAATATTTTGAACACGTCATGGAAATGGAACTTTGTAGAATAAAATTTAGTTTGCCCGAGGTTGTATGAGATATTTTGATAGCACCTGGTCACCTCGACATACGTTACACAGTTTGAAAAAGTGGCTGGTTTGTGAAAATAAACACTCGTCTCCGCCTGAGTTAAAAAGCGAGGAACGACACCCTTCCTATCCATCAGGTTTTCATGGTTTGGTCTTCGGTGAGGGGTCAATTTTCAGACGGTCAGTCAATGAATATCGGCAATATCCTTATTACTACCGACGGAGATTGTGGAGATCTGGCCGGTAGCAGTGTTAGATTCACTCTTGGAACGCCTGCCGATACAGTCCACATCAAAGCATCATTCGCATTACGCCGGAAACGCTGTTTCCAACACGGCGACTCCTTTGGTGCAGCGTCTCACAGAACAGCGTGTCGTCAGATTTTTGTCGTCACAAGGGGCGAAGAAGTAGAAATTCATCGCAGAACGCTCCTTCAGTATGGCGACTGTTGTATCGCCCAAAGAAAGGTGTAGGAGTAGGTGAAGTTATTCAGAAATGGAAGAACAAGGGGTAGTGGATGAACAGCGTCTTGACAGGCCACGGACAGCGTCTACCGACAGAAGCGCTGAAAGAGATGAAGAACTGATCCGAGCGGACAGACGAGTGACAGTGGAAGAAACAGTGACAAAATTGGAATCAGGCACGATTCTGTGCATACCGTTATCCACAAGGGCTTGCAATTAAAGGAACTTTGCACGAGACTGGTGCTAAGAGAATTTTCGCCATCCGTTATTATGTGTCACCGAAATGTCCGTCCTCATACGGCTAACAAGAGAGTTCAGACCATCCGGGGTTTGAAATTTCAACTCCTGGAATATCCTCCTTGCAGTCGGTAGTTGGCGCCTCTCAATTTTCACATGTTCGGGCCTTTAAATACGCGATTTGATGGGTTCCTCTTTCGTACAAGCCTGTTCTACAATAAATTTTACTTTTACCTTATTTAATTTATTGATTTGACTTATTTTGTTCCCCCCTTTCTTTAATTTCTTTCTAAATTTAAAGACTTACTTGAACAAGGAATTTAATTTGACTGGGGCAAGTTTTAAGTAGAAAAAGTGACATGGAACACTTTTGAAGAAACCGTATGAAAGCACCGTATCCTGAAGGAAAGGCATAGATGACAGGAAAAATTACAGGTGATTATAGACAAAAAGCCTAAAGATTGGATTAATTTGTCCTAACACAGAACTGAATGTGTTCTGTGAGCGCGAACATTGGACTACGGTTTCTAGAACCGTAGCAACAAAGCTCGTTGCGTGACTAGTTAAGTTCTTTACGTCCTGCCCTACCTAACGTACGTACGTAGAAGCAGACACGCCAAGATGCAACGTAACGCTTGCACGAAAATCATACCGGCTGTTTCAGCGACGTACAGCAAATGCGAAACACAAGGCAGCCCTGTTACTCGGAAAACTGCAATGACTTGAACTGCTGTTTCCTGCTCATGTTCAAACTTTCTTCCAGTGCCGTTCTTTTCTTACCAAGTTTCTGAAGGCACAAAGCACAGAAAGTACCAACAGCAGTAATATCCGTCACCATAAATTTAGTTGAAATGAGTTAGTTTTTTACAGTCTTTGAACTACATCTCTTGTGTGTTGGGACAAAGTTATCCGCATTTCAGGTCTGCTTCACCAGAAGGTACAGGCGACATGACACAACACCGTGTACACGAAACTTCCACCAACAAGCGACATATATTACGGACTATTGTCGGAAATATTTTCTTGACTAGCCAAGCGACTGATAGCTTCTGAAGAAAACTCTATTATGTAGAGTTTATAATTTGGTGTACCGAAAAATTTCCAGTTGAATATAAACCCAGAATATTGGAGAACCTAATATGAAGTACAATGAGAGTTTATCCAAAAAAAAAGTGTGGGGAAACTCACTTCGAAAATCTGTCAGTAGATGGGAGAATATTATTAAAAAATATCATAAAGGGATCGAATGGAAATGTGTGGACTCATTTTGTTTGGTTCAAGGTAGGAACCAAGGGAAGCCTGTTGTGAACATGGTAATGATCCTACGGGTTTATAGAAGGCGGGAAATTTTTTTATTGTTAAGCGACTATTAGCGTATCGCGTATGACTCTTCGGGATGGAGCTAGTTATGCGGAAAACATTTCAAGGGCTGTGTGTTGGGCGTAGAAAATTCGCAAAATTCCTATCATGACATCCGCCAGGATTCACATCCAAATTGCAGTTAATAAAGATACGAGTCTGTAACGATTATGACAGCGCAATTTTGTTCTACGTCATACAATAATTAACACCGTACCATATACAACAATACAATAAGGTTTACAAAGTTTGTTAAAAGACAAACAAATGCGCTTTGGTTTTATGTATGTAATTTTATTGCGCACTGGTCACCAACATGTTTCGACCGCTCATGTGACCATCTTCAGGGTGGTGAGAACAAGAGTACATATATAATTAAAATGTGTCTAAATCACTCCACAAATTAAAAATCATATTGTTTTAGTTTAAAATTCACGGTTGAATAATAATAAAAAATATAGTGATGATTATAAAATATCAGAAGTTAAAAATTGTTGTTTGTAGAATGTGAAGTGCTGTACACAGAAGTTACATTCGGTGAATTACGATCCAGATTGTTGAGCGATGATATAGTTTGTACAGTGAACTGCTAGGAAATGCAGTCTTCAGAACATCTGTTGGTGTTTTAATATATTTTATGCTTCTAAAGAATACACGGAATATGGAACATATCAAAAAGGTAAGACTTGTGTGCAGCATCATGATTTACTGAACTACCGAAAGCATTTTTTCAAGCAAGGCATTTTTAGAAAACTTGTTTCTCGGCATTGATGACATTCTTCTTTATTTTTATTACTTCCCTCTCAAAAATTCTTTTTAATAAAAAAAAACTAACGTTAAAATTGAGAGTGCTGCTTCAAGTGGAGGCCAAGGGAAGCTAACATACTTCATGCACTTCCTTTAGCTTCCGCTCGAAGCAGGACAGTCAATTTCAAAGTTTTGTTTCTTTTTTAAACGTGGTAAGAAGGTGGTGTTTCTTATTTACACGTTGCTTTTGATCCGTTGATACCAGAAAGAATTTTCCCAGCCTTCAGCATTAGCAAGTACAACTCTTAATGTTTATTACGATTGAGATACTGTAATTTTTATTGAATAAATATTTTATTGTTTATGCGTGAGAATTATTCTCAGGGCTAAAATTAGTTTTATATATTTATGTATTGTGTCTGTGATTATATTAAATAATATAGCGTATTTACGATCACTGAAATGATTTAGCTGTTTTATTATTTAACTTGTCAATTCAACGAATTTCCTTTACATTTATTTATTTATTTAGAATTGTGACTCACCCACAACCCCATAAACACACATACAAGCAGCATATATGAAGCCTTAAGCATTATTAAAATCAAGGCCTCTTTCAGATCCAAGAACCTAACGTCTAAGCTCTTCACATACGGAGCCTCTTTCCGAAGTCCGTCCTGAACCAAATTAATCCATTCCACACACTTCCGCCCTACTTACTGAGGATCCATCTCCTCATTAAATTCAAGTACATGCTTATGTCTCCGAAACTGTTAAATCCTTAAAAATTCTCGGACTAAATTTTTGTAACACTTTATAGACCTCACCTCCCATGTGTGGCCTAACTCCGTCGCTCATTTCGCCCTCCCTCGATTCGTTTTAACCACATCTGGTATAATGTAACAACTACAAACCTCCCATTTATGCAGATCAGTCCAGTATTCAAAATTTTCTCTTTATTCTCTCCAAGCATGCTCTTCGCAACACCCAATTCTAAGACGTTTTCGATACAAAGTGTACACATATACTTCCCTTTGTAGGAGTGATAAAGTTCAGCGTCAATTCAAAACAAGTAAAATTATCATCTTATCTCAGTTAATTCGAAAGTTACAAATGTTTATTTTATTTTTAAATAATGCAAAATTTATACTAACTTGCCTATAAACGTACGCCTCCACAGTTAACCACGTGTGAATAACATAATACTAAATAGTGTACGTCAGCACAAATATTTTATTACTCAAGGTAATTATAAGGCTACATGTTTCGACTATATTTTAGTCATATTCAGGTCCATTTTGTTCATTTGAGTCACAAGATGTTATGCACACTTTGGGATCCCATCGTGTTTACGTCCATGGAATACATAAAATTTAATCGTTTGTCTCAAAGTGTGTGGCGTGAAAATGACTAATCTATGGTCGAAACATGTAGCCTTATAATTACCTTGAGTAATAAAGTAGTTGTGCTGACGTCCACTATTTAGTATTACGGGTATATTACGTCACAAGCACATCGTGATGCCTCCATTCAAATAAAATAAAATAATTGCCGCGAATAGAGTTCAGTTTTACGGTTATATGCTCGCAAGTGTAGCTGACAAATTTCCCATCATGTGTCCCTGTTTTATATAAACTTTCACTACGTAAATATAGAAATAGCGAAACAACATCTGTGAATCGAAGGTTTTTAGCAATAGAAATTTGTAGCTTCTGAGAAGAAAAATTGGTCCTTTTTTTTTTAATCTCGAGCTCTTATGGACCCCCACATGAGCAGCGGTGTAATTGACCAAGGCAGAAAATTTATATGACACCGCAGGCGGTCCCATAGCTGAACAACAAGCAATACTGACGGAAGACTTCCTTCTTTCGAATGGCGATTCACTGTTCACAGAGCAGTAATTGGCCCTGCCGTACTGATCTTGGGTTCGATGTTACATATGGATTCCTGCTATTCAAAAGAATGAATGATCCCGAAGGAGATACATCACTGTCATAATTGTATATATATATATATATATATGTGTGTGTGTGTGTGTGTGTCCGTCTTTTTCTGGATTCTCACCAGCCAATAGCTAGATGATCGTTACAACAGAACACAGTCTAGTCTCAGATATCCTTCCCAACTGCCCGTTCAAACTCGTCTTCCAAATCTAGGATATGTGTACAACACATGCATTCACACAACGTTCTTTCGCAAACTGATAAGTAATTATTAATGCAACTTGTGGGGGCTTAACGTGCAAGCAAGTATAACTTGTACATTCACTGTAATACCGTAAACCTACAGACCAGGCGACATATGCATGCTTCTGCATGATTACGAGACGCGAAGCCAATCAGAGAAGCGCTGCGCAGGCAGTTCGTCCACAAGAGGTCTTGCCGAATTCCCGTCTGATATGAGCCGACAGATTTACTTCATCATCACCCCAAACACTTGTCCTTGTTCCACTTACCATGCGACCCGCTTTTCATCTGAACGGTCGTACTGACCCTTTGTGCCACCGACGGCAACATCGTCGTCGTCTCTGCCTTAAAATTACTTTTATACACTTCGGAGGAAAAAAAGATGAGTGCATACCTGCCCGACAGCTTGTATGAGCAAGTGTGTGTGTGTGTGTTGTGTTTGTGTTTGCGTGTGTGGGAGGGGGTGACGTTGCGTGTATGTGTGTTCCATATCTTTCTGCAAGTCAGTTTGTGCTTGTGGGACTTACAGAGCTGTCCAACATCATTGCAATAGGATGGGTACACACACAGACATATATAACTAAACTCCGTGGCCTTAGTCCGCACGCGAACTATACCGACAGAGCGGCCGCCGCCGGTCGGCGAAGTTAGTGCCAACTTTTGCGGATAGAGGGGTGTCACGTGGTCAGCGCAAC
>Ga0131853_10020523_pt1 | contig 11997 bp, 8 predicted proteins | sample TergutLab28metaG_FD_92764 | JGI IMG/M metagenome (GOLD analysis project Ga0131853, IMG submission 92764) | Labiotermes labralis P1 segment gut microbial communities from Petit-Saut dam, French Guiana - Lab288 P1 (version 2) (version 2) | ecosystem: Host-associated > Arthropoda: Insects >...
AAATTTGGGGCGGGGAAATAGGAATCCCTTTACCTATCCCGGTTTAAATATCCGTCTTGAAGGAGACTTTTTTGTTGGTGGTTTTTTTTGGGTTTTTTCCCCCCCCCCCCCCCCCTTCTTGGAACTGCCGGGATGATAGGCTATGGCGACTTGAATTCAAAATCATTCTAATTCTCTAACCCCAGAGTCTCATTAAATATACCGTACGTAAATAAATCCAGTTATTAGAATCGTGCACATATTTACCGCCTGAATAACAGTCATTCATTGAACTGACATATTTCCTTTCAGCATTTGGCTGACTTAATGGAGAGGTAGGCAGCAGCTGACTAATTAACTGATTTTGTTTGTTTGGGTTAGTTTGGCTTGTCAGTAAGTTTTTTCCTTCTTCCTCAATGGCTGTCCGGCCTTTTATCGGGCCATGACCTTCGCGTTGCCGGGTTTTGAGACAGTAGAATTTTTACGTTATAAGGGTCAGTCCCACAACAAATCCCCAACCTGGAGGGTCAGGCTATCTCTTGGTCCGGTACCTCGCTCAAAACCCCTCCGAGATAAGTTGACCTGCCAACAGCTAGGATGGTGCCGGCATTAGAGGCTTCACTGGTGCACGCGAGCTCCATCAACCGGCCAAATGTACGTTCAACAAATTGGAGAATGCCATCGAGGGAAAAGACAAGCGTAGGTTAGGTTAATAAGTAGCGTAACGTTGAGAGATTATAGTAGGTCCTAGTCCTATATGCCACTATCACTCAGGCAAACTTTGCAGCGGGGTTGGTGTTTCTTGTATTTCCTCAGTGGATCCAGGATCTTCAATTTGCTCTGGAAATATTTACAGTTGTTTTCGTCGCAGCTAAATTTTCGGTGGTGGTTACACGGTTCTTATTTTTTATCTTCTCATCCTTGAAGTCGGCCGGGTAGCTCAGTTGATACAGCGACTGACTACGGGCTGGACGGTCCGGGATCGAATCCCGGCGCAGATGAGATTTTCCGCCCGTCCAGACCGGCCCTGGGGTCCACCCAGCCTCCTGTACAATGGGTATCGGGTTTTTTCCGGGAGTAGAAGCGGCCAGGCCGTGCGGCTGACCCCCACCACCGTCTAGTGCCGAGGTCCTAGAAAGAGTAGAGCTATATCTCTACTCAACCTAAGGGCCTTCGTGGCCTATAAAAAGGGTGAAACCTACCTACCTCATCCTTGTATCAGTCGAGCACCCTTCGGCTACCCTGACTGAGGTTTTTCTGTGATATTTCCTCAGTTGTAAGACAAATGCCAGGGTATACGATACAAAGTTGGGGCACGGCCCGCAATCCCCTCCCCCAGGCGCGACGGCTTCACCTAAGCGCCTGACAAACGTCGCATACCTCCAGTTTGCGACTGAGCCAGTCTGGGCTCAGAACCCAGACAGCCAACCAACGAAAGTTTATCCCTCCCATATTTAGTCCAGAGCAACCTAGGCCCTAGTTTTTGACATGATCAGCCAAGACCCTCAGCCTGACTTCAAAATCGTTAGCGTAAGCGTATTCCCCTCTTGGAGTTCAGGTGTCTGTTACAGAGTCCAGCGATGCCGTCAAACGCAGGAATGGCCAACAGACAGGGGGACGTCGACTTGCGCCCAGTTAACACTTTGGCTTGGCTTGGTACCTCATCCTTGAATACGATTAAGCGTGCGTGTTTGACTGGTTCGTTGTCTCTTGACATGCCATGTTAGTTGGGTTTGAATTTTGTTGTTGTTATGTACAGTTAAAGTAGAGTTAGGTAAGGACTGATGGCTAGCTACTGTAGACTACTGAAGTCAGTTTCATGTATCTGATTACGTCAGTCTCACGTATGATAGAATACACCAGAAATCGATTGATTTTTATTTAGATTTCTCTGTTAACCGATGTCACGGATATATTCTTGTCTGTCAGCATGTCGGCGTTGTGGGCAAAATTTTCAATGTTATCATCGTTCTCTGTGCCAAGCTCTTCATCTTCCAGAGTTCAGGGGTCGTGTCATGTTTTCCTTCCCTTGAATCCTATAGCTCCTGGCACTCTGCAATATGTTCGCTAAATTACTACTCAGGCGTGAAGAGTTCTAGTCGATAAATTCGCTTTCATCCTGAACTCTCCATTCTTCCTCATCCTTGAACACGCATATATATATGAATTTTTATCTTATACGTGGCGTTGTGTCTTGTTTGTGTTAACTGGCAGTTTAGCTAAGTTTTCTATGGCGTTTTTACTAATTTAGTTTGTCGGTTTAAGTTGCATTAGATTTTGTGAGGATTGTGTCGGAGTATTTAATGTGGATTGAGTTTCCTACCTCTTTTTTTTGTCATAGACGCATTCACTATGCGATTCACAATGCATTCGCCATTTTCAGGGTGGATTTTACTTTGAGGACAATAAAAACTTTCAAGTCGCGTTGTTGTAATAGCTTCAAAACACGACGCCAGTAAACACTGAATAATGAAGTGACGTTCGTAATTCTTGTTATAAGCATATTTGAGAAACGGTATCCATTCATGGACCCGTTATTCTCTGACTGACCTTATTTAACATCAAAAAGAAAATTAAAGTAGTTCTTGGATTAATCGACTAACTCAGGCCATAAATTATCTCACTACAGGTAACCACATCAATCGTCCGCCTTTACAAATCTTTGTAATTAACTGTCGTGTCAAATTATCTACGTAAAATTGTCCGTATCCTTCTCACAGACTCAAAATCAAGTAGCTTGTATGATGAGAGTCTGTGGTGAATCTTATAGCTGTAAAACAGAATGAACGACTCCATTAAATTATGTTTAATGGAACTTAATGCTCCTTAAAGACCCTCAACTTAATTGATATATTTTCTTACAGAGCATCAAAGAAAAGTTAATTTAAAGTCCAGTTTAATAACATATGTCTAAATAAAATTTCGCTGTCTTCAAATATATCGTGTTTGTTTGTGATTTTGTTATAGTAGCGATGAAATACGGAGAATACTTATCTCAGTATTTAACCAACTTGATGCACAAAGTTTGTTTCACAATAAGTTTTATTTCATGCCTCTACATGTTTCGAGGATATGTATCATCACACCTATAGGTGGCCGTCTAGACGGCCACCTATAGGTGTGATGATACCAGAGGCTGTGTAGTGCAATTTTGACGTCCTGATGATTAGCACATGTGCTCGAAACATGTAGAGGCATGAAATAAAACTTATTGTGAAACAAATTTTGTGCATCAAGTTGGTTAAATGCTGAGATAAATATACTGCGATGCACGGGCAGCAAAACGTCAAAAACGGAGAAGACTGTTTCGGAGATTGTCCTACATTTCGGTATACTGCAGAACGTCCACTATTTTTCTTTGATCACTCGCTTTCGAAGGCAAACATTTGTAAGCAAGCTAGTATATAAGCGAATGGAGGAGTAGTCTGTTTCTGGAATACAAGCGTAGTTATGTCTTGCAGTGTAAGTTCAAGAATGTTTGCTGTATTAAAACCATGTATTATCTCCACCACACAAGATAGCGTACTTGAGAGAAAATAATTAGAAAAAGAAGGTAGACTTAAAACAGAGTAACAATTGTGTGGGTGGAAGAAACTACTTGATGAGGAGCTTCGTGATTTTAACACTGACAACCACTATTAAAGTGATCAAGTCGACAACATATTTGGTGGGAAGAAAATGTAGCACTTGCGGGAGAGGAAAATAGTCGCAAATTTTCACCATAAAAAATACGTGGATAATAGCACTTGGTATAGTTTGACTTTGAGGTTGTGTGTATAATTCAGTGGTTGTTTGCTGTGAGCATTGCGATAAACTTTGGGGTTTATACAGGACGAATCGTTTCTTAGATAATTTATACTACTCACTGTCCGATTTTAAATTGTAAACAAAGACTTATCCCAACGGAATTAGTTGGAGGTGATTTTATTTAGCGAAAATGTATGTAAGATTCCTGTAGAGGCGAGACACACTATTAAATTTCGTAAGTATTTTATGTTCTATTAGCCCTTAAAGCAGATTTGTCCATGTGCACACCATGAAGCATTTGGGGAGAGAGAGAAGTTTGGCTCAACTCTTTCTTAATCTGGGCACTAGATGGACGTGAGTGGTCAGTTTCACGGCCCGGCCATCTTACCCCCGGTTATGATTCCACAGTTCCTGCTAAGTAGTAGGCTGACTGGGGGTCCCAGAACTGGTACGGGTGCTTCGGAAAAGTGCGAACAGACATCTCTTGTCCATGAAGAGAACGGAATTGCTGTTCCTCTGACGTCAAGCCCGAAGCCTATCCACTACATCGGTTACCCAATCTCGACTCTCTTCTTTTACCCTTACGTTTATCTTTTTGTAGTAACTCTTTAAATGTTGTTAAGTGACACGTAACTAGTCGGCATGCCTTTGAAATTGTATATTGAATAGAACTGTAAAGTGTGTGATTGAATGCAGATAAATTGGCATTCAAACGTGCAGTGCACGTGCCAATATTTGTACTTCAAGTAACATGACAGCTACAGTATTGACATAGCACTAGGCAGAATTCACAGTTACACGGTTACTTGAAGAGGAAGATGTACTTTGTCATGGTTATGGCGGGCAATTGCAAATTTCTTTTTCGTAACTGAAGGTAAGTTAACATATCAAGTGTGTCTGTGTGTCCTTTTGTGCGAGTGCGCGCGTGTCTATCATAGAAGAACACAGAGTGGGGCTGTTTGTACGCAGGGTGGGGAGGAAACGGGACCTACATGAAGAGAAAAAACGTATTCTTGTAATAAAAGCCAACAAGATGCACTATTTCTCTACTTTATTTGGTAAAGAACTCTCTACATGTTGGCTTTTATTATAAGAATATATCATGAATGTCAAAAGAAAAAACGTAGTAAATGGTTTCGTTATATTCTTCATGAAGTTTGCGGTCCTGTAAAAAAAATCATTCTTTTAAAATTCGGATGTCTCATATATTTTACAAAATAAAGTCATGGGGTTTGTTATGAAATGTTCAGATACTCATTTTTATTTCCTTGCTTTTTATGCCTGATACATTCTTGTACACCCCTCTCTTTGTCGGTGGAAATACGCGCAGATTTTTATGCTTAAATTAGACGATAGAGGTCAGTGCCCTCAGAAGGAACCACACAGCTTCAAAGGGCTTGCTGATTTGTAGTCCATTTTAACCTTTCAAAGCAAATTTCGACACTCTTTTAATAGAATATCCTTAAGTGTCAAGCCAGTCTGTCAAAGCTTTAGTAAATTTAAGCAACATAATTAGGAAGACCGCGGACTTCAGTGAGGGATGTTGAAAGCACAGTATATGTACTGTTTACTAAGTCCAAACTTGATGAAGCTTTGGGCATTCTCTTGAACTAGTGCCAACATGTTAACTGTGTTAGATACGTGTATTGTACTGCTGTTGTGAGCGTCAGGTTACTGTATTAGTGCGCAGCAACATTGAAGGATAACTGTGAGTTCCAGAATATTTCGCAACACAGGCGCTGGTTATTTTATGTTCATGGGACCGTGCATCGCAATTCTATGTCAATAAATGCCCAACAAGAAGCAATTATACACAGTTTACTTTATTTCTAAACCGCTCTACATATTTCGGGTGGTTTCTCCACCTATCATCAGGAGCACAAGTAACTGTATCTACAGCATCTGGGACTAGTCAGCCGTTGTTGCTACCTGTAGCTATCGTGGGGAAGTTGAGACGCATATATTGACATATATCGCTAGGTATGTGTTTCAGAAGGAATAAGAACGCATCTTTAAAGCCACATATTCATCTCAGTAGATCAATACAGTATTGTTAGTGCGAGGAAGTCAGGCTGAATTGGCTGGGCGTACTTATAGCACGCACGAAAGAAATTATAACTACATATAAAATTTTAGACGGAAAATCCGAGGGGGAAAAACCACTAGAGATCTAGGGAAGGGAGGAAGATGTTCTGTAGGTGTATCGTCAGTAAAGCTAATGTATGTGTGTATGTGTGTATGTATGTGTGTGTGTATGTATGTGTGTGTGTATGTATGTATGTATGTATGTGTGTGTGTGTATGTATGTGTGTATGTATGTGTGTGTGTATGTATGTATGTATGTATGTGTGTGTGTGTGTGTGTATGTATGTATGTGTGTATGTATGTGTGTGTGTATGTATGTGTGTATGTATGCATGTATGTATGTATGTATGTATGTATGTGTGTATGTATGTATGTGTGTATGTATGTGTGTGTGTGTATGTATGTAGATTGTATTATACCAACTTACGTTTTGGTGAAATGAAAGGCTTTTATTCATGCGATAGTGAAACTTCGCGTTGATAAAGCACGAGGAATTTCACGACCAACTGAACAATTGCCATCATCTCAAGAGGAAGGGCAGTTTACTTAAAATTTTGTTACGGCACACTTCTTTTTTATTATAGACACTGTTTGTAACGGTCTGTTTTGACAGACTTTCGTGTAGTTGCCTGCAGGATGTACTTCGAATTATCTGGCTTAGGATAGGGAGCGAAGGAGGGAAATTTTAAAGTCCGGATGAAACTTCGGTTCAATAAAATGCAGGGACTTTCTTGACAAGCTGAGGAACTAATAGCTTCTCAAGAACGAAATCGTTCCGTGAAGTTAGTATAATCGGATCATGAGGCAATCATTTTGCAATACTGTCTCAGTCTCTCCCACAATGTATAGTCGATCTCGTGTACAACCGGTTCTGTGACCTTTGAACTGCTCGTATAAGGCGAACTGACCTTCCACCGCAGGGGGCGGACCTGCATCTGCCGTATCTGAACCTCACACAGTCTCTCAAGTTGCAGCAACAAGCCGGAAGATTTCAAGTATTCAACTGGCACGTTGATCCGGATTGTTAACGTTTGAATTGGGAAGGACCCCCTAGTCTCAATTCGATTACAGTTTTCTGTGTTCGAATCTGGATTCAGCTGTGGGTCGTATCGTGATAGCCAAGGATGGGAGGATATAACGATAAAGGCTGTGAGAGATACGGAGCTTAGAAACACAAGCAGATAATGGCCATATCCCTTTTTCTTTCGTTTCAGTTGAAATATTTAGTGCACCATTGTATGTCTGTAGGCCTCCTCCGCTTAATTATTCATTCCGTGCATTTTCGATAACTATTTTACGATACCAAACCAACAGCATGCACAAACTTGTTAAGTAGATATTTATGTTATAATATGGCACTGAAAATTCACGTTTATATTTTAATAATTTTTTAATATCATCATCATATATCTTTCATGGAGTTGGGCCACATGTTGACCCGTTCCGGTCTCACGTATCCAGAAGTCTCCTTAAAAGTCTTCCATGATTCCTTCTGCCAGTTGGGGAGTAGTGTTTCTTTACCCCGGGTAATCTATTTCTAGGCATTCTTTTACATGTTGTATGTTACATGTTTTTTTTAATTTTTTGACCTTAATTTTCAGTATATCAAGACCCAGCACATTTATATAACTATTCTACAAAGAAGTGTCTACGTTTTAACTGTTTGAACTTTTTACACCATATCATCTGTGTAAAAAAGTGGCTAATTTGGTTTTATACGATGTTATTTTGGTTTGATTTCCTAAAGATGTTTACTTGCAGACCGCAATATTTAGGAATGTTCGGTGTCACAATATTATACAAATATCTAAGGAACAAGTTCCGTGCATTTTGTTGGTTTAATGTTGTGAATTAGCCTACTTCTTTCATAGTATATCTACAATATTTATTTTATCATCGTTTTCATGTCCTATTTGATTAGGGAGTTGCAATGTATAGGTCGTCTCATTACACGTACATGCGACGGTATTACTGAAGTATAAATTATCTGACACAAAGGGTCTGTGTTTGAGCTTCATTGACCACAGCAGAACGGGTTTAAGTGCGGGGTCTAATGACGACGGTAATAAAACCTTAAGTCCAATGGTAGGGTGGGGGGGGGGATAATTTAATCCATTGAATATTTATTAACTTATCCGAGAATGCATTAAATTTTGTGCACATTTCAATGGTTTACCAACTATTCGTATCGGTATAATTTGGTACATATTGCGAGTTTCGTTTGTAAATTGGTTCAACAGTGTGTGTGTGTGTGTGTGTGTGTGTGTGTGTGTGTGTGTGTGTGTGTGTGGACGTGTGTCTGCCATGGGCTACGTCTGAGGAAGCTTTCACATAACAGAAATTCGTTGTTATAGGCTGAGCCTAGAGCGCTTTTTCTTCACTGCTACACAGCGGTGTGGCTTAACCAAACATCTGATGTTTGTCTGATCGTGCATCACTGATACAATAGCATAAACAGCCAACTAGATGCAAAAATAACACCTTATTGATGGATTTCAATCAGCTCAACATGTTTCTGGCGATTATTTAACCCATCCTCAGGAACACTAGGCTGTAAACACAGCCTAGTGTTCCTGAGGATGGGTGAAATAATCGCCAGAAACATGTTGAGCTGATTGAAATCCATCAATAAGGTGTTATTTTTGCATCTAGTTGGCTGTTTATGCTATTGCTTGAGCTGAATGTAAACTGTTTCTTATTCATCTACAAAGCTCGATTGGAAGATTTATCTTTCCGGTATAAAATATTGAGCCATGCCAGTGATATACTTGATATTTGAGATGCACGCAGAAAGGCGTGTAGGTCTTTGTGTCAAGCGCCTTTGTTTGTGTCTGATTTCAAACAAAGAGGGACGTACAGACAAATGTATGTAGAATACTTCAGTATCAGATTTCATTAAGATACGTACAGAGGTTATGGAGCTTTTACACGCTCATAGATGGAAGGTACATCCATCACGAACTGAATTAGAAGCAATTTGCAACCGTTTAGAAGAGCCAAAAACTACTAAATGTGTTGTTCGTACATTCACCTTCTGTACCTGAGTATTGAAGTGACGTTTGCTTTTTGGCTACTTTCCAAAGTATGAGACACCAGCAGCGCAAGATTTGTAGGCCCGGAAGTCTGTGCATTTTGAAACAATGCTTTAAGAGTTGTACCCGGATAGAATTCCTTTACTAGCAGTTATTTGTAACAGAATTTATGACATATAGCTCATGGGAACGCGTCGAAGTACATATAAAATGATGTTGTCATTTTCAATTAGGGTTTGTAAAAGAATGTGCCAAGTAATCATCTATAACTAAAACAATTAACGACTACGTTTTGGCGCATAGCAAATAAATCCTCGTAAACCAAGTAGCACTGTACAACAGATAGCAGTAGCCTATTTAATGCGAGCATTCCGACGCCTGGATTGCCTTGGTCTGGCATAAATAGATACTAAACTCCCAAAACATGTAACTGATTTTTTCTCTTTGGGACAGTGTTTAATATCTGATTGATCTGTGTCCTTGCATATCACAGATGTAGATAGTATTGTGCAGTAATGGGAAGTCAGCGCCACAATTAAACGGGTCGCCGCCTCGTAACTCTTGCGTCGCGCTTGAGCGCTAATGTAGAAAACATCTACCGGTTGTACACAAAATTAATAAACTCCTCGGACAACGCCATATTTATATCAGTCAAATAAATATGTATGACAGTAATCGGTAAAATTGATTTCGTGTGTAACATACATCAAATTCTTATATGATCTTAAAATAGTCAAGTGTAAATCACCGTTATAAACGCTGTGAATAAACGCGTGAATATTATGTTAACCATGTCATATGACGGGGTCATGTCCATTGCTCGTGTAAGCCCAAAGTACAGTGTGAGGAGACTCGGAAGTGGGACGCAAAATATGTTTGAAAATGGATCTCGAGGAGTAAAGTTGGCACACGATCCACTTATTGGAAGAAAGGAAACAGGAAAATTACGCTCCAAAATAATTTTAGCATATTTCTTAAGTCTATCAACACAGAAAATTTTAAGGTTACATCTCATTTCACGAGTGCCGGCGAAATTATGACATAAATTAGTCGGAGTCTTGGCTCTCTTTGTGAAAGATGTGCCTAAAAATGTTGAAAACTCGTCACTCCATAAAACCGAAAGAACTTTCATGTTCCGTTAGCTGGTTTATTTAACGTTCAGAGGACCGTGTAGTATCGTAATGTATTTCTACAGTAAAACCAACCAGATGCATCAATGTCTCAAATTTATTTTATTGGAGTTACACTCTACATGTTTCGGACGGTCTTTCCGTCCATCATCAGGAGTTCAAGACTGTACATACTGCAACAAGCATATGTCAAACAGATACTGCTGACTACTTGCTAGCAAGCAGTCAGCAGTGGTTTTACTACATAAAAACTGGTTTATTTACTTATTTATGTATTTATTTCATGAATCTCTTGTTGTCTCAGATTATATGAAGTCGAATGAAAGGACGATATGTCAGTAGTGCATTGGGCAGATTGTGACAGAATGCGCTTTGTGAGTATTTGCAGGCACTATCACATGATTTGATGGAAGGACTGAAGAGACCCACAAATAATTTGAGTCAATGTAACAAGACCCTAGGCCGTGACTTGAACCCGGGACCCCCTGAGAGTGAAGAAGTAGTAGTGCAAACCAATCGACATCGCCCGGTAGTGTAGAATTTAGCGTGTTCGAATCTCTACTACCTTACAGACATTCGTAAAAGAAATCCTTTTTTTCGCTCGGTAATTTTTTACTCTAAAGCAAGTTAACATTTTGAAATAAATCACAATTTTTCTGACACCTTATATAGGCCTCGTCATTATTTACAGTTTTCCCATATGTTTCGTTATTTTGTAATTTCGTAAGTGGCAGGAGTATTGTTAAATAATAATTTAAAAAAAAAGTTTTAAACTTCTGAAATGTTGTGGTATTCATGAAGACGACAACAATAAATGAGTACTTGAATGCATTTTGGCTGCCTCTACATAAAGTAATAAATTTCAGTCCATGCTGTAAGTCGCTTAAATAATTTCCTGCTGCTGGAAATGACAGATATCGCTTATATACGATGTCAGTTGCCCATGTTCCAGTGATGGCGTAATCTATTCATCGGGTTTTAATATATTTCTTTATAATATTGCCATTTCAAAGGATGATAAATTTACTAATTTGATGAATTATTTATGAGCCCTAGAATATGCAAGCAGATTGAAAGAAACACGTGTCTTGTTATTACGATACTATAATTGTAGAGCAATGGGCGTAATGTGCTGATGAATTTCATATTTTGTAAACAAGGGTTTGTAACGAGATGGACACATTTACGAACTTCAAAGACATGTTTTTTAAACTCGTGTTTCGTATATCTTACTCTGCTGCAGTGGGAGTGGGGTGGTGTGTTGCAATTTGGTCTAAACGTGTCGTGTAGATAACGTTGTCTACAATAGGAGTGGAACAGTATAGATAATTTGGCTAAAAACTTGTTTAGAAGATCACGTTGTATAGCAGAGCACTTTCAGGCCTACAGTGTGTTGCAGTTTGGTCCACACACATTACGTAAATCACTTTTTACCGCACCATGGAGAAATAACGGGGAGTCAAGGATAGCTGCACACATTTTTATCCTACGCACTGGATAGATGTAAATAGTCAGCTTGACGCTTCGGCTGATTTGCCACCGTTTCGAATTGAAGAAAAGGCTGACTACGTCCCATAATCGATCTGCATTCTTTGGAGAAGATATAATCTTTTGCATGCTGCTGGGTATCGAACCCCGTTTCCTCGGTCTCCAGAGCGTAACAAAATAAGTGTACCGACAAGCTACCGATTTTCGAAAAGAAGTTCGGATTATTAACCTTTTGGCGCCGGAATTATTTTTTTAATTTTAGCACATCTGTATATAAAATGTGAATAATACAGGAACCAAATACGTTAGAATTATGAAACAAACTGAATTTTGAAGAGAAAAAAAAACGGAGAGTATATACCATGTTTAAAATATTCAGTATCTACATTTGTTGAATAAATGTATAAAATGCAACTTTAGAGGTTAGCGGTGCGGTACGACCACTATAGTTGACATTAGGCATCAAAAGGTTAATATGAAAGGTAAAGTGTAAGATGTAGACATGATAGTGCCTTTTCTGGGGGGGGGGGGGGGGG
>Ga0131853_10020524_pt1 | contig 11997 bp, 11 predicted proteins | sample TergutLab28metaG_FD_92764 | JGI IMG/M metagenome (GOLD analysis project Ga0131853, IMG submission 92764) | Labiotermes labralis P1 segment gut microbial communities from Petit-Saut dam, French Guiana - Lab288 P1 (version 2) (version 2) | ecosystem: Host-associated > Arthropoda: Insects >...
AGATAGCGAACTGTTAAATCGCCTGGGTTGTCGCCAAGGACTACCCTTGTCCAATCGTAAATTGGAAAGATGGTTACTACGATGTCTGGGTTGCGCTCTGTGCTTCTGCAACCAGATAGAAAAAGCCCTGATGAGAATGTCATGGCGACGATGACTAGAAATACTAATGTCTTTTTCGCGGTTTTAAGTAGCATAATTAATGGTACATTGTGTTTCAAGTTGTTGTCAATCTTCTGGGCAAAGTGTATTGTAATTAAGGAGACAAAATGAAAAAATTCAAATTGATTTGTATAGCAACATTGATGCTGGTCATAACCCTTGGTCTTGCCGCATGTGGTAGTAACCTTTGGATTAGTCCTATGCTTTCGTTCAACCTTGACGAAGACACAACAACTGTTTGGAGCGGAGATACATTACATCGCTTTGAAACCGGCAACTTCGTTTTCGGAAATGCGGCAACTAACGAAGCAATCACCGAACAAGCCTTGCTAGACGGAGGGGCAATCCAAGCAACCGTAAACTTTGCGTACGAGGGTGACGGAACGCACTATATCAGGTTCGCCGCGTTTACGTATATTTACTTTGACCATGGTCGTCCAATCCAAATGCCACAAGCAACAATGGCAGAGCGCGGACAAGGTGTTATAGTTCTTTGGAGAAACCCAGCGAACAATAACTGGTTTAATATCCGTCAAAACCCAATTGGAAGCAACATTGCAACAGGCAGTACAGCAGAAGTTGAAAGTCTTAGAACCGGCAACCCAAACCCAGTCATCCGCATCGACAGAAATACAACATCAAATTTTTCGACAATCGAACTTTTCATCATTCCCATTTCTCGCCCAACCCGTGACACAGCATTCACAAGACCAGGTTACGTCATCAATTTCGCAGTAGAAACCCCTGACTTTGATAATCACTTCCACGGTTTCGAGATTTTGGCATCTTCAAAAACAGCAATTGTTGTTGATTAACCTGCACAGTCTCCTGCCGTTTCAATGACTGTTTTTACAACTTCACCGGCGTTTTCACCAGCGCACTTTACAATTTTACCGACACACTTCACAGGCAAAGTTACTGCCGCAATCATACCGTCGCCCAATCCATGAAAAATCTCACCCACAACACTCCCCTGTGGTCTTTCTTCTTTTTGCTTTTTATTTTTGTCTTTCATAACATCAGCATATCACAAATTCCTACTTGCAAAACGCGTAAAGATTGCTAGTAGGATTATGAACGGTATGCACTTTACTATCTTTTTCATATACTTCCTCTTTATATAATCAACAATCAACCTGACATCAAGCAAATCCACCCAGGTCTTTGAATCCACCAAGATGATCTCAATGATTTGGGTTTTCTTCTTAACTCTATTCGCCCTCTGCCAAGATTTTATCGAGCCTCTTCTCGAACTCTTTCTCAGTTTCTTCTCGCTCATTTTTAATTTCAGGGCTTTCTCTAGCTGTTATAGAGTCAGTTTTTTGTACTGTCTTTTTTCGCACTACTATTGCCCCTAAAATCACAAAAATTAATACCAGTATACCCCAGACAATTCTTGGATTCCACCTTCCCACAATTTCATTGTGTTCAGAAATGAGCCCATACGCAATAAAGATTGCTAGTAGGATTATGAACGGTATGCACTTTACTATCTTTTTCATATACTTCCTCTTTATATATATATTTATAATCAACAATCAACCTGACATCAAGCAAATCCACCAGGTCTTTGAATCCACCAAGAAGGAGGTCTCTGCGATTGTGGGCTTCTTCTTGACTCTCTTCTGTTATACAAAAAATTAAGAACAAAGGAAATTGCTAATCCTGATAAAAAACCTGCTCTCAATTCTGATAAGATGGCCTCTCTCTCCCAGCGACCGAAATTAGCCCAATCATCAAGTGCGTGGTTGTACATTCTCACAACAGAATTTACAACCCAATCACCAGCCGTTCCAATAGCATTCCAGACAGGTAAGAGAACCTGCTCCCTCGTATTATTCCAAATTGTGCTTACGGTGCTCGCAAAAGGTTGAACAATGTTGCTGTTTGTCCAAGTTACTGCAGGCTGCACGACGCGATTGTTTATTGGTTGGATAATCTGATTGTTGATGTTGTTTCCAAGTTGTCGTACTCCGCCCACAACTACGCCAATCGTATTGTCGTAGACCCAAGTGACTGCACTTCCAATGGGTTGAACAATATTTCTATTTATCCATTGGAATAGTAAGCCAGTAGGGTCAGTCATCATTATCGGGTTGTTATTAGCGTAAAAGTTCTCCATATTTCTTTATACCATATACCATGCGTTGCCTTTTTTATATTCTACTATGGCTCAAAAGTTCCACGAGAATGCTGTCATAAAAAAGAGGGTTGCTTTTATATCGCGCTACAACGTAGTCGCCGACTGAAAGATTCTTGTAGATCGCCGGTGACACAGAGAATTTCTTTCCATCTATCTCCACATAGTAGACGACTACAGCGTGTATCACTCGCGTAAATCTCCTTGCTACGCGTCCTTCAACGATTTTCACGGTTGGTTTTCTAGTCAAAATTAGGTATGGAATGATAATTAATGCGAGCGGTGTAAAGCACAGAACAATGAGAAAGACTCTCCAGCTTTTCTTACGCTTAGATTCCATATTGTCCATATGCTCCTTAGAATCTTGATTATATGCTACTATTTCTAGTTTGAAATAAATTCCTTAGAATGTCAAACAAACTAACAATCCCTCCTGCGACTGCAACTCCAATAACCGCTTTATTGGGGGTTTTATCCTTAACTCTATTCGCCTTCTGCCAAGATTTTATCGAGTCTCTTCTCAAACTCTTCTTCGCTCTCTTCATTTTTTTGTTCTTCATCCTTGACAGTTTCAAGTTCTCTCTCTTTTTTGCATTTTTTCGCGAGCCTTCTATAAGGAGGTAGAATGGTGAGCACCATAGCAATCATTGCGATAAGTATAATCACGCCGGCTATGATTCTATTTCCATTCATACAAATTATACCAATAATGAGAATAACTATAGTAAAAAGGAAAATAAAGGCAGATGAAATTAGGTACAAGGCAAACATTCTTGGCAAATGTTTCAAGAATTTGTTTCGACCGTGCTTTTCACAATATCGCTCTTCATATTCTCTAAAAGCTTTCTCTAGATATTTTTCTTTCTTTATGACCATGAATTCCTCCTATTACGGCATGCTCGCCAAACGCGTGAATTATATTTGCTCCCAAGCTTCAAGTCCGGAAAGTTAAAGTACTAGGTGGTCTGTGTTGATTCGGTCGAAAGTTATCTATTATTCGTATAATGCCCGACACACCACCCATTATCATTAATACAAGCCCAACAGGAGAAAGTGGTGTAAAAAGCATAGGAAGCCCAATCGCTCCGATGTAACTCATTATATCCAAGGTGTTTCCTAAATTATTATTTAGCCACCCACTCGTATTCCAAAATCCGCCAACTAGATTTCTCCATGTTTCTCCCGTGACGAAGGTGGGTCTAATGATATCTTTCCAAACATTACTTACGGCGAAATCTCTGGCATTATTCCAGATATTGACCCACGTCTGCCCAGTAACAAAAGTTGGTCTTACGAATCCATCCCAAATTCTGCCGGAGACGGCTGTTGCGTCATTCCAGATATTCACCCATGTTTGCCCCGTGACAAAGGTTGACTCCACAACATTGGAGCCACCTCTAAATCCATCATGCCAACCTTGGTTTATGTTGCTGAAAATATTCCCGCCAGTTACGATTGTTCCTATTCCACCACCGATAGCCCCAACTGTTCCGCCAATCACAGCGCCTATTGGTTGAATTACTCTCGTACTTATCCAGCTCCACAGCGTACCTCCTTCATCAACTCGATTAACAGGGTTGTTGCCACAGTACGCATAAAGATTCAGACCATTGACAAAATCCTTCGTAATATCAAGTATTCCAAGGACATCCATGTTTAGGAATCGACCGACTTCTGGGTCATAATAGCGAGTCATATTGTAATACAGACATGTCTCTGAATCCCAGTAATAGCCTTTGTAGCTAATCGGGTTAATATTGCCGATAAATCCTGGGTTAGTATTTTCCGTAGCATCTGGGTTCAGGACTTTATGCACGCCCCACGCATCATATTCATAGCATGCGACGGTTTTTCCAGTACTATCTACAATGGATGTAATCGAACCCTGGATGTTTTTGAGGTAGTAAAAATGCTTTGTGCCATTTATCGTAAATCCAATCGTGCCGTTCGCGCCATATATGTAGTCAATGGTTGTACCATCAGCGTGTTCCGAAATCAACCTTTCGTTTGACCACGTGTATCTTATTTGGTTTTTGTGGGTTCGCAGGCCTGTGGCATTGTACTTGAACCCTACATTTCCAAATGATTCAAGGTTTCTGACATAATTCCACTTTAGTAAATGGTCACGATATTTCGTCGGATTGCCCATGGCATCATATTCGAATTCTTCGTCTCCGAATCTTATCAGTCGGTCACAATCGTATTGGTAGGCAATGTCGCCTTTGAACAGAATGTTTCCGTTCGTGTCATAGCCAATTTCTGTTTCCCCGTGCTTTACAAGACGATTCAGCTCGTCATATTCGTATTCTGCAATAGGCTTGTTAAATTCATCGCGAATTTCTGTGATATTAGAATTTTCGTCGTAAACGTAACGTGTACGTTTGCCATTCTGAGTATGTAGAGCAACAAGGTGGGTAGTGCCGTCTTCGGTTTGCGTATATGTCGTTTCATCTGACGCGATGCCGGCAATCTCTGTCCTTGATATTCTCTTCAGATCATCTCTTTTAATTTCCAACACTTTTTTTGTCGGCAGGTTAATTTGCATAAGCTCTTTAGCATCATACTCAAACACGTATTTTTGTTTTCTTTTATCAATCTGATATTCGAGTGCCTCAATGTTGCTGTCGACATTCAAATGCTTGATAAGTGACAAAGACTGACTCTTCTCTTTTATGATGTTTCCATGGCGGTCGTATTCGAACTCGGTTGTTTCACCTGTCTTGTTATCAATGCTTTTCACTAGGCGACCAAAGCAGAACTTATCTACTTCCAGTCCGTAGTGATTAAGCGAAGTTGTCTGATTGATTCCATTTCTGCAAATGTGGTGTACCGAGATTAGCCTTCCATGCTTGTCAGTAAACCCGAGGTACTTGTCGCCGTTTGCGTAACTTGCGGTCACGACGTCGCATTCGATTGCACCCATGCCGTTACCGTGGTCTCTGATGTCTGTGGAGTAGGTATATTTGACATAGTCACTCACGGCTGTTTTGCGTCCTTGGTGGTCGTAAGTATATTCGAATGCGGTCCTGTCACTTTGAAGCTTTGTTAAGAAGTCTGTTGCATACGTATAAGTCGTTCCATTACGCTCGCCGTCAACAGTTGCGGACAAGCTATTAATCAGTCCATTTGCGAAATCAAAACCGATATTAATATTAGGCTCGGTTATTGCTGCTAGCGAAAAACGAACATCTGGATTTGCGCGGTGGTAGGAAACTGTTTGAAGATATCTCCCGTCTTCATCAAATTCGACTTCTTCAATGATACCGTCTGGCATAGTCAAAGTACGTATTAATTCACGGTTTTTATTATAGTGGTATTCAACAGAAGTATTTCTGTCAGTTTGATTAGTTGTTTTAATGGTAGATTCAATTTTCACTAGAAGTGGCTTTCTATTATCCTGAAAATGTTTGTAAGTGAAGACTTGTTCAAAACTTTGACGAATCCTTGGAAGTGATGTGCTAAGACGGTCGCTATATCTAGTCTTAGTTGGATTCCCGTCTTGGTCAAGGTCGCTTATTGCCCACGTCAAATTTTCTAAGTGTATTGGCAAGTCACTTATATTTTTTGCCCAGTCAAGATGATTTGGTGCGATAAAAGCAATGTTACTTCCTATGTTAAGTTTTTCGTTTATCACAGCTTTGCGCGTACTACTTTCATAGGTTGTAACAAAAAATTGTTCGAACTCTCCTTGGATGTGCTGGTGTAGTAATTCATTATCAGAGTTGAAGAAATAAGTGACTCGCTCGTCTGTTTTTGAATTTTTTACGCTTGTTTTATTTTCATCGTACGAAAATTCTGCGATTGATTCAGCTTTGATTGCGCCAGGTTTCACACCATCTCTGTTGATTTGCTTAATCTTTGTCAGATTTGAGATTTGAATAACCTTATTGCCGTCATATATGAGCCGCTTTCCGATTTTAGATGGAGGGAGGATATCAACTAAGCGTGTACTGGCATCATATGAGAGCATAGATACTTCACCATCTGGATGCGTAACTTGGGTAAGCATGCCTGCTTTGTATGCGAACTTTGTCACCCGCTCTTGAAAATCTTTAATCCAAGACACTTTTCCATCTTTATATTCGAGAATTACTTCATGTCCCTCACTATCAACAACTGTCGCTATCCTTTTGTCTTCAAACACTATGCTGAGCTGACATTTGTTGTTATCTGAGATGGAAACAAGGCAACCGACCTCATTGAAGCCAAATGTGCCATCCGTACTGATAACTTGACTAACAGGAAGATGAGTAACAAGTGTTTCCCTAAGCCAAGAGGCTTGTGCAAGGCGTATGCGCACTTTTCCTAGCTGGATTTCATTTATTTCTTGGAGCTCTCGATATCTTTCATCAAGCACTTCACTTTCACAATCAAAATGTGCGTCGCTCTTTGAGTTAAGTGCAGATTGGTCCTCCAGAAAGGTTGACCTTTCTCGCAAAGAGTTGGTTTGGTTTATGAGAGAGGAATGTTCCGTTCTGGATTCGAGCGACCTTATCAGTTGGGATTGTCGATTGTGCGCTTCATCGAATCTTTGCTGGTAGAACGCTTGTGCCATATCAATTTTCTGAGACCGACCAGAAAATCTAGCTTCCGCAAGTAACTTTTGTGCCATTCTAGCATCGCTATTAGTGTGTCCGAAACCAGTCCTTACCCCTAGAGAGAATTGTACAGAGTTGTCATCCCAGTTGCCAATACCTATCCTTTTTATCATAGTTAGATGCGTGTTTCGCATGTCAAGGAGTCTACTGCGCAACACTTCTCTCTGAGCAAAAATTCCTTTCTGCATGGCGAGTAGGTCACTTGCTTCTTTAACGTTTGCTACCTCTAACGCTAAAGATGTATCCCGCAACTTTCTTTCTAGATTTCTAAGTTCTCGCACACTTTTGCCGAAATGATTTTCAAATTGTTTAAGATTGAATTCTAACTCGGAGAGTGTGTCAGATAAAGCTTCAATCTCATCGTCTACTTTGACAAGTTCTTCAGGTCTGGTTTCCACTTTCTCGCCACCGGAAAAACCATCAAAGTTTACCACTAATTTCAGGTTATCACTACTTTCTGTTTCCGAAAAAACCTCAATTTCTGGTGCTGCAATGAGCCATAGCCTGCTGTTTTGACTGACTTGAATGTTACTTCTTTTTATTGCTGAATCAGTGCCAGGTAGAGTGAAAACTTTCTTGCCGTTTTTCCGATAGAAATATTTCTCCTGCAACTCGTGCTTTGCGCCATAGCCGTCAGTATAAATATATCGCCTGTCATCCGGGTCGTTCACTTTCTTTTCCAAGCTTTGATTTAGGTTTAATTTCCAACCTTTGCCAGTTTGATACACTTGCTGAACTAGAGTTGTTATTGGACAAATGAATGTCATTTCGCCAGAGGCTAAATTTATCTTGCCATCACCTGCGGCGCCTACTGAAAAATTGTAATATTTTTCCATTTTTCTCCCTTTTTGGAAGTTAGCTTCCAAGCCTCCAGATTTCAATTGAGCCACCTCCGCCAGGAAAGTTACCACGGGATGCCGCGTTGTTTGCGCTTCCTGCCGACTGAAAAGGACCAGCGCTTCCCATAACAGATGTTGCGTTTGGTGTACCACCAACCAAGCTACCAAGTCTTCCAGGTATAACTCCATCTGGTGGTGTTGCATTGTTGAATGCTACGTTGCCTATTGTACTGGCACTCGGAAGTTGTCCTGCTGAACCACTTTGCCAACATGAGCCTCCTCCAACGGCGAAACCTGCATTTGCAAGTGCCCCATGACCAGTAACGCCACCACCGCTGGTTGCAACGAAGAGCCTGTTGGCTCCTACTAGTAAGGTAGTAGCACCACCGCTATCGCTGCCTAGTTGATGACCACTTATTCCTAATCCACCGTTACCTACTGACGCGACAAACGATGCTTGTTCGGGCAAAAAAATTCTATCTGTTAGGCGCGCACCATGACCACCACTACTGAGCGCTGGATTTACTGCCGCTCCAGATGAGGCACCACCACCAGCGCCACCTTCCAAAATTATGTCGTACCAACCAGGCTGAAGCATGCCAGTCGCATTCTGAACTAAATCTTTTCCTGTCAGTCCAGTACGAACAAAAATCAATTCAGTTCTAATCATGTCCTCTGGAGGGATACCATCGTTTGAACCCATAAAAGGAAAACTGCTGACATGCATTTCTGGTGCTAACTCATTCCGCAATGCTATTATAGACTCTACTGAATCTTCTTTTTTATTGATATCTATCTTCTTGACGTGCGCTTCCGTAACTTCCTTCTCTTTTCTTTGTGTCATCTTTGACATTTTTCTTTCTCCTAAATTTAAAAACAACGAAAGTGGATGAGGCAAAAGCATCCAACTTATTAACCTCTCAATAATAGGTTAACATACAGATTTGATAAATGTATGCAAATGTTAGTATGGCGGAATATGAAGAGAGGGTTGATGTAAAATACTGCCACCTCTATTCTAATCATCAAACTTTTTACGTCTGTAGTATTAGGGGGTTAAAAGGCACGGACATGGAAAAGAAAATACTGACAACAGAGGGTCACAACAAGTACAAGAAAAGCGCTGAGGTTGCGCACATGGACATTATCAAGTACGCAAGTTAGTTACCACAAGCCCAAAAACGAGATTGACAAGTGTGGAAAAATGCGATATTATATCAATATCGTGCTAAAAACACGATAAAACTACGGTCTGGTAGTTCAGTTGGTTAGAACGCCACCCTGTCACGGTGGAGGTCGAGGGTTCGAGTCCCTTCCAGATCGCCAAAAAGTTAAAGCACTTATGGTGCTTTTTATTTGCCTGAGACTATAGAGAAAGGTAGTATCGCTTCTTTTTGTCGTTAAGCAAATCAAGGAAACATTGGAATGATAGTGGTTTGTTTAATCCAAATTTGTACTTCGCATCGTCTGTGCAGTTAACGTCAAGGTGATATAGGGGGTGAAAATCCTTGTCTTGGCGCACTTTATCCTTTTCATATCGCACATAGCCTAATTCAACGGTAAGAAGTAGATTTAGAATAGCGAGACAAGAAACTTCTTCATCTGGAGTTATTTCGTCTTGTAGTATCATTTCATCTAGAATGGTTCGTCCAGTCAAGTCACTACTTTCAATTATTGCGATTATCACCGATAGCAACTTGTTGTTCAAAAAAATGTCTTGATGGTATATCTTGAATTCTCCGTCTCTTAGCAATATCTGAAATGGAAAGACAAAAGAGTAATAATAGTTTGTGTTCAGCTTTATAAACAGCCTGGACATTTTCCCATCTTTGGCTAGAACAATGAAACTATCGCATTCGACATCAGTCAATCTTGGACCAGCATCAGATGCCAACATATCCCTAATAACGTACACTAGTATTCTAATAATATCTAAATTACCTCGAATGGAAATACCAAGTCTCCGCTGAAGAAACTTTGATGGCTCGTAACTATACGTCTTCATAGGCAAGCACCTCTCGGTGGATGATGACATGATTGTCGATTAACATCTTGATTTTTTCGTGATTAGTAGACTTGCCAACCGTTGCCAAAGTAATCTCCTTGATTTTTCTTTTCTCCAACTTTGTTAAATCATCATGCTTATCAAGAATCATTTCCATTATTTCATTCTGCGATTTGCTTTGTGTCAATTTTAAGTTGTTTAGTTTATCTGCATCCATAATCTCGTCTGGCTTTGGTTCAATGATTCGCATTTGCTCGTGCTTGATAATATCTTTTATGGCTTTTGAGAACGTATCCTTTAAGCCGTCTTGTTCGTTTATTATAAGATAGGAACTTATGAATGACCTTGTCAACATCATGTAGATTGAATTTCTTGTCGAGATATGGCTTCCTATACTGTTCCTAGCCATGCAAATAACGAACGGGAACTCTAGACCTTTCACGTTGTTTCTGTTGCTTATAAACATGCGATCAGCGATTCGTGCTTTGCTCTCGTACCCCAATGCTGTATCCCAGCCGAATTCGTTGAAAAGCAATGTCTGTAACCGTGTTATCATGTCATAATTCTTAGTCTGGCTCTCGAGAAATACTATTCCTATATCGTCTGGTGTGACATCTTCGAATTTTGTCTTTATCTCCCTTATCGTTTCCATAATGACTTTTTCAAAAGATTCGAGAGGAGCTGTTTTAAGCACGATGTTTTCTATCCCCGCATCGTTCAAGTCTTCAAAGCGCCTGATTGGTTCCCGCGATAAAGTTATATTCCGCCCTACGCGCTCTAATCGATAGCCACATGCTTTCCAGCCCTCGTCTTTGAGCCAAGTTATTCTCTTGGGTTCATACAATCCCATTCCAGCGGCATGAGCAAACATAAGAGTTTTAGGGTCAGTTCGATAGCAAGTATTCAACAAAAAGTTAGCAGCAATGTTGTCCTTTTTATCCAAGTCAAAGATGTTTTGAAATATATCGCCAACGGCTATAACTTGCCTTCTGCAAATCTTTTGGCAGAGCTCTAAGAACTTGTCGTCGAAGTCTTGCTTTTCGTCTATTAAAATATAATCAAAGCATGGCTGCAAATCTTTCATGGAATCAAGATGCGCAAGCGCTTCTTTTATCACATAAGTAAATGTTCTTCCGTTGCCAAATGGAAGAAACGGAATTTTATATTTATTGCAAATGAAACTGTATAGACCCGAGTTCGCGACACTTTGGCTACCCCAACTTGGCATAACGAAAAGGCGTTCGTTCCACTTGATTTGCTCCTCCACTTTCATGAAATTGAAAAAACCTGGAACTCTTCTTGTTCTTAAATCATTTGCAAGAACCTTGTTATAGCAAGTAAACGCGATCGTACAATCTGGTTCTGAAACATATAGTTCACGAAGCTTGTGCAAAAGCAACTCTGTCTTTCCTGTTCCTGCCATTCCCTGAACGGTCACTAAGCGATCTGGCAATCGGTCGTAAATGAAGCGACTTTGTTCTCCATCAAAAAGAATGATTCTATCCTTGATTTGTGCAAGTAAGTTTTCACTATATTCTTTTTCTTTCTTAGACACGTCGTTGATACTTCCAGTTACAAGAGAAACAATGAAATCAACATCGCGTTGTAATTGCTTGTCGGTAAGTCCAATATCTGCAACTATTTCCTCTATCGAGCATTCGTCATCAAGTTCGCTAGTTTCAACAAATCTGTTACGCCAAATTCGCGGGCGGTCGACTAGCTTTGTATAGGAATACTTTTTGGATTGGTACCCTATGTCTTCGATAAAATCATCGATGAACTCATCGAACTTCGGATGTTTTACTTCCCCGTAGTTCAAAAACAATAACTTACATTTTGGAAAGACCACAACAAACCCTTTATCGTAATCATAAGAGCTTTCTTTCATGCCCAAAATGCTATTAAGTATAAAGACTTGGCTTGAATGCTTTATTGCAAAATCACGGCACTTATCAATGAAACTTGATACCCTTTTGGGGACTGTTCCGATATCAAGATTATAAAAAAATCTTCCATATTCCTTATCAGGCATGTCATACCTCCGAACATTTGTTATTTTATTATACTTGTGTGACATGTTTTTTACAAGACTTTCTTCTCGCTAACTTCGCCCAGTTGATTGTTCCGTATGTGTCGGTGATGAAGACGATTAGTTGCATTGCGAGGATGACGATTGCACTTGTGTAACCATTTAGGAAAACGAGGAGCCATAGGGTTATGGTTACGATGTCGTAGGCAACGTAGGCGAAGGGTCCG
>Ga0131853_10020525_pt1 | contig 11996 bp, 4 predicted proteins | sample TergutLab28metaG_FD_92764 | JGI IMG/M metagenome (GOLD analysis project Ga0131853, IMG submission 92764) | Labiotermes labralis P1 segment gut microbial communities from Petit-Saut dam, French Guiana - Lab288 P1 (version 2) (version 2) | ecosystem: Host-associated > Arthropoda: Insects >...
CTATAACGTTCCGGGCTACAACATCCCCGGCTATAAACGTTCCCGGCTATAACGTCCCCGGCTATAACGTTCCTAGCTATAACGTTCCCGGCTATAACGTTACTGGCTATAACGTTCCCGGCTATAACGTTACTGGCTATAACGTCCCCGGCTATAAACGTTCCCGGCTATAACGTTCCCGCCTATAACGTCCCCGGTTATAACGTCCCCGGCTATAACGTTCCCGGCTATAACGTTCCGGGCTATAACGTCCCCGGCTATAACGTTACTGGCTATAACGCTCCTGGCTATAACGTCACCGGCTATAAGGTTCCTGGCTATAGCGTTCCTGGCTACAACGTTCCCGGCTAACACACTTTTATGGAAGTAATTTGCAACACGGTCATATTTTTTACCTCATTTCATATCACTTTGTCTCTCTTATAACTCAGTTCAAGACCCTGGCCGTATATCTTATGGTCGTTTCTCCTAACACTACGTACGTCATCACAAATTTAAAATTTCATTTTTCCGTATTCTGTAATTGCATTTACAAGTATTGTATTATCATGTGTGTAGGTTTATGTGTGAGGCAGACGAAGCGACGGTTGAATGACATTTTTCTCTAATTCCTTTTGAACCAATGGGCGATATCAATGAGTGCATACGCAGATATTTCCAATGTGGATCACAAAACAATAATGAAATTTAATTCCCTAACTTCTAAATTACCACCATGACAGCAATAAAAAAATACGTTCCTGTAAAGTAGGCTATTAAAAGTTTCGGTATTAAATTTAAAAAAGTAAATTTTTGAAGGCATTTTATCTGAAATTTAATGTCGAAAAAAAATGATAGTAGGAAACCCACGTATAATTTCGTGTAAAGTAAAAACCCCTTATTATGTGCAGGAAAATTTTAGATGAAAGAGCTACCCAAATTTTATAAAAAAAAAAAACTTGCATTATTCTCCGCGCTAAGAATTACAAATACAGCAATAATACATTTTTTTAATTATTTGCAATATATACTAATAACTTACAACGCGCAAAACTGTACATAAAGAATTTACCTATGCTAAACCCGTGTAATTTTAACACATAAATCTCGCTAGCCTCTCAACAGATGTCTAAAACATGTAAGCATCATTCACTTGATGAAGCTTATTTTTAATTCCATGAGATACAACACAACACAACACAACACAAAACAACACAACACACGACGCTCTGGTTGGTCGCACGCGCAGATGAAGAAAATTTAATTAAATTGCCAGAGGCAGAAAACAATAAGAATAAGGAGAAATACCGCTGTGTAGAAAACATAACTTGCACAGAACGTGTATCAAAATTCCTTTAATACAGAACAAAAATAACCTAGGAGACTCAGAAAAGGCGTTTAGGAAATTCCATTAATTTGGTTTCAACATCACCATGAACTGATTTGGATTTGGAGTAATATCGTCAAATTTAAAATCCTTTTTACGGCTACAAAGTGCATTAAGCATTGCCCAGCACTGATATACTGACAGTACAATTGAATTATGCTTTCATTTCGCCTATCTAGATTTTTTCTAACATTCATGTCCATAGAGTACCGAGTGATGAATATTATTTACCTGATCAAATAAAATTTATTTATTGAGCCTCAGTTACTTCATTCGGACGTGCCTGCCAATGCCAGAAAATATCACTGATTAAAACAAGAAATTCTAATGGACTTTTCGTGATATCAGCCTCCAAATTGTTATGTCAACAACGATATAAGCAACCAACAAGATACAACAACAAATTCCGTTTATTGATCTTTTCAAATCAGCTCTACATGTTTTGAGCGACAAACTTGCCCATCCTCAGGAGCACTTTTTGACTGTATATACAGCTTTCGGTACAATGCACCGGAATTTGTTGTATCTTGTTGGTTGCTTACATCGTTGTTCTAATGATGCACGGTCTCACAAACATAATGTTATTTCAACCAAGTAGCACATTTCCGTCAAATATTCTTGCGGCTTCATACAAAATACAAAGACTGCACGAAGCATTCTACAATAATAAATAAATGTTTGTTATTTTATCAAGTCCGAGATTTTTATAAACTCCGATTTTCTTTCGCTTATTTGGACGTAGCCCTGTGAGTTCCGATACTGAAAAAGAAATGATATGCAATCTTCTACTTATAACAATTAAAATATTATTAAGAATTCTATGAATATAAAATCTATAAACAAGAAATGTCTTAGTAGAAATTTGCACAAAAAGCGAAAAGGATAGTGAAAATGGAAAACAAATTTTATATGTTACTCAATTATTACACCAACCAATGCACACATATAAAATTTATAAAATTTACGCATTAAAATATTAAAAACGCTCCGACATGTTTCGGTCCTAAGACCATCATCAGGGAGCTATATATTCCTTGCTAAAGTCACACTAGAAATAGTCACAGATTAATTTCGTTGTACATGTTGTGTGTTGTGGCAGCATGCCGTGTTGTGTAATGTTATGTTGTGAAGAGTGCCCTGCTACGGATGTGCATTCTGTGCTTCGTTGCGTGATATCACAACGTTTCTGTCAGAATGGCGTGAATTTCCTTCGGCGCCTTGCCGTCCAGGGGGGAAAAAAACTTGATGACAGCTCGCGTCTCATGTTGTTGAAATCGCGCGCGTGTCCGTGACATGCTTCCGAGCTTGTTTCCTTCCTGGTCGGGCTAAGGACTTATCAGCACCCCTGTAGGGTACTGAAGCTTGAACACTGCGGGAGGTAAAGATTTTGGTCCAAGAAGAATTTCGTAATGAAAGACTCAAAACGTCATACTTAATCAAATTACATGTTGCTGTTGAGAGAGGTGGGGATTAGGGCATCAGAGGAATAGTGACAGTGAGAATCCACGCAAGTTCTGAGGAGATTGATTTTTTTTATTTATGTTAGAAATTGTATTAAGCGCAAAATTGGAAGAGATTTGGTACATCCCAGTTGTACTACACAATAAACTACGGAGTTTCAGAGAGATTCAAATTTCCCCAAGCGGACTTGGCGAAGCTTCAAAGCCAAGTTTGTCAGCAGAGTCAGGCAGTTCAAACTACTGCCATCGCTAGCACAAAGTTTTTGCGGTATGCAGCCTGTACGGGTGTAATATAGCAGCAATATCGTCTACCAGACTTATCCGTTCTTGTTTAAACTTTATTCCTCCTCCTGCATGGTGAAGATTAAAGACTTCTGGGGGATGTGATGGCTTATCAGTTTTCAGTTTGTATTTTAACGCCAATAAAATGCGGCCCTACCTACATTTATTTATTCGTTCCTTAGTCTGTCTTACGACTGGCCCTTTGCTTCTTCCAAAGTAAATTCTCCACAGATTGAGATCTGGTGCTTCCTCTTTCAGTTTATATGATCTTGTCCTTTCTGTAGAGGTCATCCAGTAGCTATTTACGCCTTCTTCCTCATCTTCCCTTCACTTTATCTCTCTTTCTGTCTGTCTTTCAATAATGAGTTTTAGAAAGCAAGATGTGCCCAATCCACGTAGACTTACTCCTTTTATTGTAAAAAGGTAAAGCAGTCCCATTACAGGTCTGAACAGGCCCAGAGGGTTCCAGGAAGTTAAGTTTCCCAGATTTCGTGACAACGGCACAGGATGGTGGTAGGTTGTCAGCCTTACGCTCCGGCCGCTTTTTCCCCCAGGAAATACTCCTGGTACTCATTTATGTTAGAGGCTGAGTCGACCCCAGGGCCATATTGGCCATAGTGCGATCGGAAGTTTTTATGTCAATGAAAAATCCACTCACACCAGCCGGGATCGAACCAGCGACCCTCCGATTTGTAGCACAGCACCTTAGCCACTGTGCTACAGCGGTCCCCCTCCTTTTATTGTAGGTAGGATATTTCTTTTCTCATTGACTCTATGTAATACTTAATTTTTCGTTCGATTGGTACAAATGATCTCCGTCATTCTACAGCATCTCATTTCAAATTTTCAGTTTTGAAATCGCTTGCAATTTGGCACTTAATACAATTTCTAACATAAGTAAAAAAAAAAATTAATCTCCTCAGAACTTGTGTGAAGTCTCAGAGACTGTCACTATTCCTCTGATGCCACAATCCCCACCTCTCTCAACAGCAACATGTATTTTGAATAAGTATGACGTTATGAGTCTTTCATTACGAAATTCTACTTAGACCAAAATCTTTTCGTCCCCTCTAATTTCTCTTAGTTTAAAAAAAATAGCTTACTTACTGATCGTACAATGGAGAGGAATATAGTACACAAGGCTATATTAATGAGCTGTTACGCCACTAGATACTGGGCAACGGGCTTGACTGACATAATTTTTTCTTAATACCTCTCAATCATCGGACAAAGTGGCGTGATAGAAAGTGCAAAGCGCTATTTAACCAGAGATCTGTAAGACCATCAGTAGAACCGACATCTTTGTAAAAATACACGAACTAAACCACAATATCTAGCACATTGTTGAGGAAAAGATAACAGACAGAAAATCTATAGGCTTCACGTCTATTACCCTGTCTTTTTTAATCGAATAAATCTGCGTAAGACCAGAGCCAAAACAGTAAACAGTGTTGGCAAAAAATCCTTCAGAATCAACAGCTCTAAACGATGTGTGAAGCAAAATAACAATCTTGTAATGAATGAATTGATAAATATTAGGAGATAAAGCTTAATTGCCCAGAGAGCCCTTATTAATTTCTGGCTTACGCATCGAGGCAAAGAGAAAATGAAAGTCATCTAAATGTATGCCTGGAAGAATGTCGTCAATACTTTTAAAACTACAAAATAAGACAGATTATTTCTCAACACAATCTTTACATTAGCGTTTTCGAAAAGATGATTTAATTTTTAGGTAGATAAATTTGTGCTAATACCAAAAAATACGATTAGAACCTAGAGAAAAGCATAAAATATACGTACCATAACTGTTTTTTAATTAAAGAAAACGTCAACAAATGCAATACAGTATATTATAAAGTTTTTTTTTACAATTAAAACACTAAACTTTGACTTGTTTTATCTGTTTATAACCTACGTTTTATACACATTAATTTACATTTCCTGAGGGTGACCCACAAAAGGTCGAAACATGTAGGAGTTTATTATAAATTATAAAAACTTTATAATATATCATAATGCATTTGTTGGTGTTTTCTAACAATTGGTGCACTTTACGAATACCACAAATGCATATTTTTACTTTACTTTTGATATTCCTAGCCCGGTTAGCAACTATTAGCTTACAGATTGACGGGCAGATTTCTGTACTTCTTAGAGACGTCGAGATTTTTCTCCTCTCATGGTTACTGGACCCGATCATAGCCCCCCTAACGACTACCGTACCGCTTCTCGTTCTGCAATATAAAAAGGCCGAAATTGACCACATCCTAATTGCAGGAATCCACACATTTATTCCTGACTTCATACGGAAGAACGTGGTCACCTTCACAATTTCACCGCTTTAATGCAGTAAAGGGAATCTGCAGCAGGCAGTAGAAGCGCTTTTATTAAGAAAAATCCCAGCCTTTAATTGTTAAACTTCGCCGCTCTTCCCGAATAAACTAAACGTAGTTTTAGTGTGCTTACCGTATTAAGCGGAACGTTAGTGTGCTTACCGTATTAAGCGGAACATTCGTGTCTTCGAGCCAGGAGGCTAAATATTTGGCAAGTAAATATTTTGGCCACAGGGCGATTAATTTCGTACTCCTCTTAGAAATTAAAGGTGGAAGGTTATGCGGCAAATGGAAGATGTTAGCCAGTGTGTAAATTACAGACTACGGGTCCCCAGACTCATTGGACAGGAGGCGATGTGGGCCTGAACCGTTCTGGAAGTGACAGGGAAGATAAAATACCTTCTTCTGCCGCAAACAGAACTCCATCTTTCGGCCCATAGACAATAACTTTAGTGGCTGAGCTATTCTGTCTTGAAGGTTACAAAGTACAAACTGCCTACTTGTGTAATTTTATCAATTCTACGTTTATTGTATTTCTTATAGACAAATATTTTTCTCGTCATTTCGTTGGTAGTATCTGAGCTCAGGATCTTCCCTCGAAGAAGAGTACCATGTTCTGAAATTATTCAGATCGTTTTACAGGATGATACAAAGTTCAGCATGGATAGGAATTTTCATAATATGCAGAGAAAGAAGTCACAGAACAAGTTTATCCTCTTCTGGGACATCCTGGCCCTTAAAGGAGGGACGGACAAGCTGTTCCGTGACGTCGCCAAAAACAATCCATGAGGTGCGCCAACATCCCGTAAGATCTAAGACCTCAGTCAGAGAGCGGGTAAATACTTTTAATCTTGCTTAAGTCAGTGAACAATCAATTTAGCATTTAAGACCCGCCAACATGAGTTGGTACAGGACTGTGTATGATTTCGACGAGCAAGGCAGCGATTAGCTACATGAGTGCATTTTTTTCCGAAACCCTGCCAACAAAAGACATGCCCAAAATACAGTTCATCGTAAGTCAACTACCTGAAATCAAATCCCACAATTCGTAATTAATTTCATACACACCCAAGAATTACGGGAAGACCGACTATATATCAGCCCCAAAGAACAAAAGTGCTGTTAAAATGAAGCTGAAGACATGAAAACAAAATAATAGTTTTCCCTCAAAAGCACTTTCATTAGGAATTAAATTACATAGTTTATTACAGCAGAGGAAAGTAAATATAAAAAACGATTCCTAAAAGCCAGCGTCGGTCCAATATAAGCACATGCATTACTAAATGACTGTTGGCTACGGGCTGGACGGTCCAGGGATTGAATCCCGGTGGGAACGATATTTTCCGCACCTGTCCAGACCGGCCCTGGGGACCACACAGCCTCCTGTACAATGGGTACCGGGTCTTTCCCGGGGGTAAAGAGCAGCCGGGACGTGAGGCTGGCCCCTCACCCCCTTCTAGTCCCGTGGCCAAGAAAGAGTAGAGCTATACCTCTACTCCCCCTATGGCCCGTACGGCCTGTACAGAGCCTCAGTGCCTGTACAAGAGTGCACTTTACCTTTACCTATTCCTAAATGAGACCACAGAACAAAAGGTAATTCACCTTACCCAAATTACACATGTCGACTAAATCTCCATCCCGATATGCAACCTGTAAGATCTTTATCGTATTTCTGTTCTCGTTCCGTATTTTCCCGAAAGATGCACTCTACTTACCACACAAACTGAGGATTAAGAAAAAGATACCCACATTTCACTCGTATATTCACGTACTGAATTCAGATCACGTATTTACCTTTTGATTTAATATTCCCCATATTTTTTAAAACTTATAAAGAACCTTTCTCCTCATTTCCCTAAAATGAACTATAGGCAGTAGGTGGCCCAGTATATGAAATCGCTCCTAGAAAAATCCCAATTTTCTTCTCAAAACACTGTCAGAAACTGAACGGTAATTACAAAACACTAATGCTCTAATTTATCCCTAGGAAGATGTGTTTGCACAACTGTGTATGTTAAATTTCTCAGTTCAACAGTACTGCTTTGTAATGTGTTTTCTTTTGGGTAATTCCCCAGGGTCTGAGTTCTAATAGCCGACGTTTCGGAACACTCTATCAGTTCCATCTTCATAGGCAGGTGGATGAAGTGTGACAGAGAATGGGATGTGTGGTGTATTTATACCTGACAGGGTTCTGGCAGCCAAGTGGAGGAGCCAATGGAAGGCGAGTGACCGGATGGGGAGCGGGAGGCTTTCGCACAAGCCGATGTAAAAGTGAAAAAATAAGATGAAGCACACATAAACCTTAAGAAAGATAAGCCACAAAGAGAACCATTTCCAGATCATTGTTAAACTTCTTCCAATACTCAAAACAAAATCTTCGGCGTTTTGCCACCAACGTGACGACCACTGCTATCTCTCAGTTCCTAGGGTAAAGGCAAAGCAATCCCATTACAGGCCTGGACAGGCCCTGAGGTTTCCAGGTAGTTGAGGTTCCCAGATTTCAAGACAATGGGCACATGAAGGTGGTAAGGTTGTCAGCCCTACGCACCGGCCGCCTTTACCCCCAGGAAATATTCCTGGTATTCATTTCTGTTAGAGGCTGAGTCAACCCCAGGGTCATAGTGCGGCAGGAAGGATTATGTCAAAAAAAAATGCAATGACACGATCGGGAATTGAACCCGCGACCTTCCGGCTTGTAGCGCAGTGCCTCAACCAACTGCGCCACCGCGTGTCAATTCCTAGGACAATGGTTAAATTTATGATGAAGCCCAATTTACCCAGTCTTCCCCTACGTACATAAAAATGTTGACCAATTAGAATCTTTAACATTAATTGAGATCTCAAACAGCATATCACGATAATAAGATCAATAGAAACACACATCTGTACCTAAACCAACTGTTAATTAGTTGGAGAAAAATAAGGTATGATTCTACAGTGTAAACATGCGGAAATTCCAATATCGATTTACGTGTTTTCCATAAGCAGTTGATACACATAAACATATTTCTCACTTATCCATGGTACTAATCTCTGGTAACTCATTATAGATTAAAACTCTATTATTCCTTCAATTCGGATTCAAATCCATTGTCTTTTCAGTGCAGAAAATAATTCTATTTTTCTCTAATCTCGGATACAATATCGGTTGTTCATTTATTTCCCCAACAAATCTATTGTCACTGTATTGCGGAAGCGACAATACAACAATCTTTTTTTTTCATGTGTTCACTCATTAATAATTCAGGCCTCTAGTCCATTTGGAGCACATAATGCCTTACTCTCCACGTTCCACGAGTACAAATCTACATTTGTTCGCGTTAAGTATATAAATTAATTTTTCATTCATTTGAGGACGGAAATAATTACACATTTACATTAATTCATTGCGACCAAACGTCTCTTGGAGACAGAGGCACTCAGTGACTACCGATGAGTCAGACAAGTTACTCCGCATGGAGAAATGTTTCCATAAGCATTTTCTGACTTCCATTTTGTATCAAGAATGAAATGTAAGACAATTTTTATTAAAGTTCATTTTGTCAGGTCGTTTGGAGCTTCATACGGACCAATTCAGAACAAATTAGCTTATCGCGACAACTTGTAATGTTAATCAATTATTACACCAACCACTGCACATATATAAAATTTATAAAATTTACACATTAAAACATTAAAAACGCCCCGACATGTTTCGGTCCTAAGACCATCATCAGGGAGCTATATAGTCCTTGCTAAAGTCTCACTAGAAATAGTCACAGAATAATTTCGTTGTACAAGTTGGGTGTTGTGGCAGCATGCAGTGTTGTGTAATGTCATGTTACGAAGAGTGCCCTGCTCTTCGTAACATGACATTACACAACACTGCATGCTGCCACAACACCCAACTTGTACAACGAAATTATTCTGTGACTATTTCTAGTGAGACTTTAGCAAGGACTACTCCCTGATGATGGTCTTAGGACCGAAACATGTCGGGGAATTTTTATGTTTTAGTGTGTAAATTTTATAAATTTTATATATGTGCAGTGGTTGGTGTAATAATTGAGTAACTCGACAACATGCACGTTGTAACAATAAAAATTAAAAAAAAAACTTGTAATGTTGTCTAAACTAGCTCCTCATACCAATCTATCGAGGGTTTAGAAGACTAAACACGTGGACAAACAGAAGGTACGTGTCTGAAACAGGCTGCCACGTCGTAGACATTGTACCAAATTCGAAAAATATGCGTTATGACTTGTCCGTTACCTGTTGTTGCTGTCGGTGTGGTGGATCCTGGCACAAATAACGGCTTGAATAGCTATAACGCATAGTACAAAGTGAAATTGACATTTATATATCTTTAGTATGACAATGATCGATGTTGGTCAGTAGTTAAATATACATTCCGTTCCACACCACGTAGATGATGATGATGAATGTTGAAATAAATGATTTGTCAATGGTACAATGCTAGGGGCAGAGGTAGAAGAGATCGTCCCCGCTTCCAGACTAGTTCGCAGTGATAAAACAAATGTTGCGATTAACACTGTGATATCTGGGCTCCTTTGTGATTTTACGCAGCGTAGAATGGTAGTTCCGTACCGAAGTTTCGGGACAATCTCTCGGTACCATCTTCAAGGGTCAAACTCGTAGAAAATTTAACGTTTTCAGACGGAAAGCAAAGCAGTAGGCCAGAAAATATTGTAAATCAGTTCATACGTACAGTAGAGAACGTCGTACATTTCCGCGCAAGAAATTTAAGTTCAAATCCTGTTCACCGGCGTTTTGTTTGTTTGTTCGTTCGTTCGTTCGTTCGTTTCCTCACTCATAGTACGTAGACAGCTGTCGTCACGGCACGAAATGTCCTCATATTACGGATGGAGGACAGGCCTTCGGATGTGGAAGGCTGTTACGAATATACTGAATAAGCCGTCGCGAACAGCGGACAAGAGGTAAATCCCCCATCTTGGGGGTTGGGCCAGGGGCTAACAATTTCCCACCGTTAAAACTCAACTTGTTACCAATTATTACACGAAGTTTAGTTTCGCACTAGGCAGCTCATTTGGAATGACCCAAGCAATGTAAATTGAACATTAGTTTTGAAACTTGGAATTTGAGGCTTAACAGAAGGTCAGGGTCAGTTAAGACAGCTTCAAGAGGATTATCGAAGTAGGGGTTAAATGTAATAGAAGTTCAAGAGGTCAGACGGGACAAGAGCAGCGCTGAATCGGAAGATAATCATAATTTTACAATGGTAAAGGAAATGGGTTTAATCTACTGTAGGCACAATTTTTGTAGTACATAAGATAAGCATATCATCAGTTATGAAAATCGCATTTGATAGTGATGTCGCTGTTGTGGTATTATCGTTCGAATGCGCATGCCACAACTAGCGACAAGTTTTATGACTGAACTGAAACTTTCGTTATGAAAATTCTATTCGGAGATGTCAATGCAAAAAGGACGAGAAGATATATTAACATCGAAAAATGGACACAAGTGTTCACATGAAAACAATGACGACAATTCTGTTAGAGCAGTAAGCCTCGCCACGTCGAAAAATCCAGCTGTCAGACGCACAATATTCCCCATCTAGCAATACATAAATATAGGCTTATCCTGACGCCTCATAGTGTGAAGATTAAAAATCGGGTTAACCACATCTCTAAAGATAGGAGATGGTATTCAAGTACATTCGATATATGATTTTCAAAGGAGGTGACTGTACTCCAGATCATTATGTGGTGGTTTGCAAAACGTAAGGAACAGACCGCCAGGAAGTAAGCAGTAACGCTGATGCTTGAGGGCTAGGTTCATAGGATGAGTTTCGCGAGTAAAATGTAACGTTGTCCCTGTGCACGCCACGAAAGCATAGAGGGGAGGGGAGAGTAGAGGTAAAGCTCCACACATTCTTAATGACAGCACTAGATGGAGACGAGAAGTGAAGTTACACGTCCGGTGACCATTCGTTAGGGTCTGGGTAGGCCTCAGAGCCGGTGCGACGGTTTTGGAAATAAAAGAGAAAAATATCTTGCCCCCTGTCGTGAATTGAACCCCGGATCTTCCAGCCCGCAGCCCAATCACTATACAGAATAAACTGCCCCGTTTGTAGAGCATCGTCAGTTCAAACGCCAAAATGTCGGATGTCTATTGGACAGTGCATCATTGTGATAACTGAAGAATAAAAAACCAACTAGATGTCACTTATTATTTTATTGTGCTTCTTATAGGCTCAACATGTTTCGGGCATTACTATGCCCGAAACATGTTGAGCCTATAAGAAGTACAATATAATAATAAGTGGCATTTAGTTGGTTTTTTATTCTTCAGTCAAAATATCTATCTTCCCCAATATGCTGGAGACACCTAATGATCGAAGAATACGCCACCATCAACAAAAATACAAAACATTACGCAGAATAACTTACGACAAAGTAACAGAACTCACCAAACAGCATAAATGCGTCCAGGCAGTCTACGGACAACGAAAAATACATATAATAAAAAATAACGACGCTAATAACGTCACGAAGCACACCAATTGCACCTATCTCTCTCTCTCTCTCTCTC
>Ga0131853_10020527_pt1 | contig 11995 bp, 9 predicted proteins | sample TergutLab28metaG_FD_92764 | JGI IMG/M metagenome (GOLD analysis project Ga0131853, IMG submission 92764) | Labiotermes labralis P1 segment gut microbial communities from Petit-Saut dam, French Guiana - Lab288 P1 (version 2) (version 2) | ecosystem: Host-associated > Arthropoda: Insects >...
CGCCTAACGTCAACTATAGTGGTCGTACCGCACCGCTAACCTCTAAAGTTGCATTTTATATATTTATTCAACAAATATAGGTACTGAATATTTTAAACATGGTGTATACTCTCCGTTTTTTTTCCTTCAAAATGCAGTTTGTTTCGTAATTCTAACGTATTTGGTTTCTGTATTATTCACATTTTATATACAGGATGTGCTAAAATTAAAAGAATAATTCCGGCGCCAAAACGTTAATGCACTTAGGAGATCTAAGTTTTGAAAAATAAAAAGCATATATTAAATGGAATTTTACTACTAACACTCCGTAATTTGTTGTTTGTTGTATTCAACCAGATTCGTCAGAACAGCGATCTAAAAATCATCACATTCTAGTGTCGCATTCTGTGTTTCTGCGTTTGAGCGAGGACGGGGTACCGAGTTCGGATGTCGAAACCAGCAATTCATCCGGTGGGAACCTTAAGGATGAGTCCACACTTGTAACGTTACCGCGCGCCGTAACGCCGTGATTCACACGATACGGAGTTACGAGCTGAACTTTCATCCCGTGCCTCACGGCGTAACAGTAACCTGCGAGCGTTACACACTGGTGTTCCCAGTTTGTTACGGGAGTCCGGGCGATGTATTTGCAGCTAGCAGCGGCTTCGTGCATTTATATATATTACGCTTTAAAGAAACAGAGAAAAGAGCGGCGTTGGTGGCAAAGGCAACTGTACACAAGTAGGGAAGTGTACAGCGGTTTAAGTTTGCTGGCAGACTTGAATTTTCAGTCGGTCAGTGGGTTATATAAGAATTTCGCCAGAATGTCTCCCAGTGAATTTGAATTTTTAATTAATTTGATTGGAGAAAAAATCTCGAGAAAGGACACGGCGTTCAGGAGAGTCATTTCTGTTCAAGAAAGGTTGGCACTGACGCTACGTTTCTTGGCAAGTGGTGATTCGTACGTTAGCCTGCAGTATCTCTTCAAAATTTCCAAGCAAGCAATCAGCTGCATCGTGCCGGAAGTATGTGAAGCACTTGTTGAAAAACCGAAGGATTACATACAGGTAAGACAAATATTATTATTTGTGGTTTATGAAAGAAGTTTCAAATTAGATTGTAATCAGAACTTTTAATTAAACACAAATTTTACAGAAACACTTCCATTAAAAACAGGTTAAATTATTCTACAAAGAGCTGCGTATCAATATTTTCTTCTGAACATGTCGTAGCTGGCGAGATGTTTCCTATGGGAAAACTGAGAGGCAGAATTGAGCTATTGTACTGACTGACTGGTGACGGAGAAGTGTTTCCAGAACATGACGGAGAAGGCTTTTGAGAACAGAGAAGTGTGCGGAGGAGGATTGATACTTTGAGGGTACATTTTAGATGGACCACTTGGGAAGTGGGCTAGAGGTGGGTTAATTGGCTGGAGATGGGTGTGATGATGGCGTTCATAAAGCCCCCTATTTGCATTTAAGAATACGTTCATAATTTCAGTTTGAATGACACATCGTACCGTTTCATTATAATTCCTTAATTTTGCGGCTAGCATATTCCCAAAATGATGACAGTCGTCGTTTATAGTTTGGTTTGAACAAGCTGCTAATAATTCAAACGCTTTTTCAAGACGCTGATCTTCCGTGTTCTTTTTCTCTCTTGGTGGTTGCGGGGGGCAGGGATTCACTCGCGTTTTCAGATGATTTTCCTTCTTTGGCTTTTGACTGGTCCATATCTCCACCTTCTGGTGCCTCACCTTCATTATGTATCTATTAAAAATAAAAAATATTAAACAAAATTATTAACATTTTGGAACGACAAGAAATATTTTGTACGGCGTTTTGAATTAGTAAGCAAGGGGCATTATTTAAGGTTTAATTTCATTTAACTAAATTTATGTGTTTTCAGATACTAAAAACAGAACAGGAATGGCTGGCAGTGGCAAAGCAGTATCAAGCATTGTGGAATTTCCTACATACAGTGGGGGCTATTGATGGTAAACATGTGGTGCTACAGTGTCCAAGAAATAGTGCCAGTGAATACTTTAACTACAAAAATGCCTTCAGTATTGTACTCTTCGCTTTGGTGGATGCTAATTACAACTTTATGTTTGTAGGATGTCAGGGAAGAATTTCTGACAGCGGTGTTTTTACGAACAGTGAGCTATATAAGAAACTAGAAACAAAAACCTTATGTCTTCCTCAGCCGGTTCCTTTAAACGGGAGAGAAAAAAGTGTTCCATACTTTTTTATTGGAGATGAAGCTTTTCCTTTAAGCGAGAATCTCATGAACGTTTATCCGGGACAACATCCAAAGGACTCAAAAGAACGAATTTTCAATTACAGGATCTGCAGAGCCCGAAGAGTTGTAGAAAATGTATTTGGCCTCTCGTCATCAGTGTTCCGTGTGCTTCGTAAACCTATGCTTTTGGAACCAGAAAAAGCTCAACACGTTGCAATGACTGTTGCTTGCTTACACAATTTCTTAAGAAGAAGCCCTGATTCGGCAGCAATTTATACTCCGCCAGGTACGTTTGATTATGAAGAAAACGGTCGAGTGAATGAAGGCAGCTGGAGAGCCATGAGTAATGAAAATATGACTTCTTTATTTCCTATTAGAAAGATTGCACGTAACCCACTTTTGAAGGCGAAAGAAATAAGGGCGGAATTAGCAGCTTATTTCCTGAGTGGAGGAAGAGTAGAGTGGCAAAATGACTGCGCTTAAAAGTGGCACATTTTTTAAAAGCTTCTTTGCCTTGAAATTTATTTAACACTTTCACAAACATTGAAATTTGTGATGAATTTTACTTACCGTGTTCAGTGGCTGTCGCGGTTTCGTTTTGTCCATTATAAATCCCAGGCTTTCATATACAAACCGCGAACTTTTATACACTTCATCTCTTGCTGTAAAGGAAAGTAAAGTATTTAGTAAACTTATTAGTTAGAAACTTATTTTGTACGGTCATGTCATTACATGAAGCCTAGGCTTCAAAAAGAAATAAATATTTGTAAAAATCAGTGGGCAAAAACGTGTTTTCTTTAAAATATGTGCTGGACCTTCATTTACCTGATTGTTTTTCATTCACATGTAATGAATGTGCCTAACAGCTTGTAGAATGCGGTTGTTTCATGTCACGATAAAAATATAGGCACTGCCAAAGTACATAAATAGTTCAATTAGAAGTACTCACCTGTTCTTGTTCCACTGCTTTTCCTCATCTTCATTTTCTCCCGTCTGAGAGATGACAATTAGTTCTCCATTATCTGTTTGCACTCAACGACGGGTCTGTTCATTTCTTTTCCCAGTACCTCCCATGCATCTTGCTTTCTAATTTTGTTAAAATGCATTGCGTGCTTTGGGTCCCAAATTATTTCTTTTCTTTTGTAAAGTTCGATAAATTCTATGACACTTTCCTGAGTCCACTCCATTTCACATTTACCAAAACGCTCAACAAACCGCACAGCACTACAGATTGACACCACTCTTCAAGACAGAAGCATCAGGAGTGACAAGAAGGGTAGAGGTGCGGACCATGGTGATGCGTCACGCTGCACGTCCACACTTGCTCCGGCCTTACCCGTATCATCCCGTTGATGTGACGGCCAAATACCGACAGCGCACCGAACAAGCACGTAACGTGACCGCATAACCAACTTTTGATACGTTACGCGGTCACGAGTCCAGTCCACACTCTCACGATACGGTGTTACGTTACGCGGTAACGTTACAAGTGTGGACCCACCCTAAGACCTCCCAACATTCCACTCAATACCCGTAAATTAAGCCAGTTCATGTCTGTATCCTAGCAACCAAACAGGCACCTGCGGCTTAACAATGTCTGCCAATACTCATCATCCCATTGTAACGTGTCTACATACACACCGGCCTGATAACCCCCGTGGAACACAATGATTTGTATGCGAGGGATGGAAGCTATGGGGTTACACTCATCAGTCACCTTACCCCCTGTTGAGGGCACGACCTCTGGGCTTGGGGCTCCAATACCCCCCGGGGCTGTGTGTGACTAGTGTTCATAAAACATGACTTCATGTTTACAACAAGAGGATGGGTCTCATAAGCAGTGTATGTGCAGTCTGTCTCCAAAGTAATTATAGTTCATTATACTCGTTAAATGAGCATGGGGTTAACGTAGTTAGACCCACTGAAACACACACAGCTGAATCACTATTGCCTGAGTCAATTTGTTGCTGAAATTGCTACCGAGAATCTTACTATTGTACACACCGTGTACCATGTTCTATATCACCATTTATTAACGCCCTTTTGTGCACTGCCCTGTGTTCATAACCTCACATACTAGTTTCTACTTCTATGCGTTTCGGTGTCTATTGACACCATCTTCAGGGAGCCCCAGACTAACTGCAATTCAGTTTAATGGTTGTTGTATATTGAGTTTTATCTCGCCGCAATGTAATACGAGATTTCGTAATCAACAAGCATAGTCAATTGTACATATTACCATTTTAAAAGGTTCAGCCTGAAGATGGCTCCAGAGGGACGAGCCGAAACATGTAGCTGAGAGATATGATTAAAAATACATTTTAATAATTGTCTAATTGAAAGTTGTGTTGGACTATACATTTTATATTGTATAGTTATATTACTACTGAAACACAACGGGGACGTCTCACCTGAAAATCACCTGAAAATTGGACTGGGGAACTAACATGTGAGTTGGTAAACACAGTGTAGAGCACAAGAGTTGTTTAATAAATGGCGATATTGCGACCGAGAAGCTGAAAACCTACAAAACGTAAGTAATGATCAGTTACCGGCACAGTGCAACCAAACACGAGGCACCACATTACGTTCTGGGAGTAGAACAGTACCTAATTATATTTTAATGCTTACTACAGCAATAAGTGGGCACGGTAGCTCAGTCGGTACGGCGACTGAGCTACGGGCTGGACGGTCCAGGATCGAATCCCGGTGGGGACGAGATTTTCCGCCGGTCCAGACCGGCCCTGGGGCCCACCCAGCTTCCTGTACAGTGGGTACCGGGTCTTTCCTGGGGGTAGAGGCGGCCGGGTCGTGGGGCTGACCCCCCACCCCTATCTAGAGTGCCGAGGTCCTACAAAAGTGTACAGCTATACCTCTATTCACCCTAAGGGCCTTCGTGGCTTATAAAAAGGGTGAAAACCTACTTACCACAGCCAGACAAGAGACCTCTTCTTGTATCCAGTTATAAAACAGGAGATAAAACTGTATCTAGTGGGCGCCGTATAATATCTAACGCTCTTATTTGAAGTTTAAGTCCAAATGTAAATCATCATTTTGGATTTCGACGTAACAGGTAAACTGCTGTATACTGCACCTGTCAGATACTGGAAAAGAAAATGGTATACAATGGTATTGCACATTCGACAGTCATAAATCTTCAGCAGTCCTCATGAGAGAAGCATTGTGTACCATTTCCTTTGAATTATGATAAGTCATGCCCAGGACAGTTTATGTGGCTTTATGTTTCCACTGCTGTGAAGGAGTGGGTTGTGATAAGGTTTGGTCTGGTGTGTTGGTACCGGCGTTTCGGAGCGACATAACGCATCCGCCTAGAAGTGAAAATGGGGACAGGATTTTCCTCCGAAAGGACGTTACTCACGTAACAGGCAACACGGTGGCATACCCCAAACAATTATAATATGGACCCATGAAAATAGTTCGGTATATGAAAGTGTTTTTAAATTAAATCTGTATTAATTTCGACATGTAGGTCTAAATGTACATGCTTTAAAACAAGGGGATGTGTTATCGACATAGATTTTGAACATTTCTATACATTACGCTATCAGACAGGTACAAGATAATCAGGAAGGCTTGAAATTAAAAGGGACACGTCACTTTGTGGTCAACTGTAATGACAGCTAAGTAACATGAAGAAAAACACAGGCGTTCTGTCAGACGGCAGAAATGGGAAAAATCACACTCAGTGTGTAAAGAATAAAATAGCAGTATAATTCCCGTATTTGGAAAAGACAGTAACAAATTAAAATTACATTTAAGAATACGTAAGAGCATATTAGAATGTTTTCTACCGTTCTGTTCAGAATATTTATTTCTCGAGTCCTGTCTGTAAGGTAAAGACCGAATTACACCCACAGAATTATAATTCTACACTCTCTTTTGCGGGGGACCGCGGTAGCACAGTGGTTAAGGTGGTCGCTGGCTCGATCCCAGCTGGTGTCAGTGGATTTTTCTTTGACATAAAATCCTTCCGATCGCACTATGGCCCTGGGGTCGACACAACCTCTAACAGAAATGAGTACCAGGAGTATTTTCTGGGGATAAAAGTGGCCGGTGCGTAAGGCTGACAACCTTACCACCATCCTGTGCCGTTGTTACGAAATCTGGGAACCTTAACTTCCTGGAACCCTCTGGGCACCTCCGAGCCTGTAACGGGACTGCTTTTTACACTCTGTTTTGCATGGTTACGAAACTTGTATGTCACTCCCTGGGAGAGGAACATATTTTGAGGATGTGTTAGATTGGGGTGGGGGGGGGGGGCGGGGATAACCACTTTTAAGACGAATCGGTGGGAAGTTCGACGAGTTGAGCAAGAGGATATTTATAATTAGTACTGATTACATACTATAATTAGAGTAAAGCAATCAAGGGGGATGAGGAAACGGAGGAGTGAAGTAAGACGTACAGAAGTTTGGTCCGCAATGATTGCTAAAAAAGGGTGAGACGTGTGGACTGGATTCACACGGCTCAACTCAGGACGCCAGCAGAAGCCCTCGTGAAAGCGGTTAAGGACCCGCTCAGTAAATATGCACTTTGAGCTGACGTGCTGGCAAAGACGGCCTGTTCGTGAAAGTAAAGTTTAACACTCAGAAGACGTACGAGAGTAATTTTCTGTCTTGATATTTCCCGATTTGTTGGCAGACCCCCGGATTTGCCCATTTGTCCTTCCGATATCGGCAGTTTCAAAGATGAAAGGGGTAGGGGGTATTGGTGGAATGGTACTGACAAGCGGAAACCGAACTGTAGACTCATGTGGAAGTACTTCTGTCCAAACCTCTCCGATATCCGAAAGATCACTATTTTGTTCATGGCTCCCAATCTTCAACTGCACGCCCTTCTCATGAGAATAGTATTAATATTAAGTACGGAATATTAGCGGAATAATACTGACAGGGACAAACCGAAGTACTCGGCGAGAAACCTGTCCCAACGCCAGTATGTCCACCACAAAACCTCGCATGGACTGAACCCGGGCCTCCGAGGTGAAAGGCCGGCGTCTAACCGCCTCAGCTATGGCTCGGCCATTTTACGACTCACGTTCAACTAAGTGTTACATAAAAATTAATTTCATACCTCACGGAGAACACAGACTACAACCATTACAAAAACCAGCCAGTTAATACAGTGTACAGAAATCATCGTTATTCATTATGAGAATCATACGAATCACTGCGAATCAAAAAGTGAGGGCAAGTGGCACAATACAATTACCACCACCACCCCCCCTCTAAACAGATAACAGTATTGGTGGTAGTGGGTCTAATCGACGTACCCTGTAAGAATGGCGAAGACCAAGTTCCTTCCTTAAAGTTAGACTAACTTTTCTTTACTCTTCAGCAAACACGTGAATCACTGAGCAATTTGATCCGACTCCACTGGACCCATGGAATCGAGATCTGTTAATTTGTGGACTTCCGACGTACGTAACAGGTGATACAGTTGAGCTGCTGAATGGAGCATCACGCTGTGTAAAACAAACGAAAAACGTAACGCGAGCTGCTGCAGCCACCGGATCGCCGCTTCCACAAAGCAAATGATTGGCGTGTCGGCTTCTTCGTTAAACTGCGTGGAATCTTACTGGTTTCACATGTCCCGAGGTGTGGTGTGAGATACACAGAGACTTATGTTACTGCAGATTAACTGGGGCCAGTGTGAGGCGGTTCGCCTTAAATTAGGAACAGATTACATTTTAAAAAATCAGAGAAAGAGCATTTGCTCGTTCCTTATAAGTTTAATTTCCGGAAATTACTGCAGCGGCCAATAGCACACAACGGTGCAATTTCGGAGGATAAGAAGACGGAAGGATGGGGGGAGGAGAGTGAATTGACATAGAATTAGGAGGAGGAAGAGGAGGAGGAGGAACAAGGGCAGCAGAGTGAGGAAGACGAGTAGAAACAGAAGAATAAGAATAAAAGAAGTTGGAGGAACAAGGACAGCAGAACAAGGAAGACAATAGAAACAGAAGAAGAAGATAAGTTGGAGGAACAAGGGCGGCATAACGAGGAAGACGAGTAGAAACGGAAGAAGAAGAAGAAGAAAATGAGATGGAAGAACAAGGACAGCAGAGTGAGAAAACGAGTAGGAACAGAAGAAGAAGAAGAAGAAGAAGAAGAAGAAGAAGAAGAAGAAGATAAGTTGGAGGAACAAGGGCAGCAGAACGAGGAAGACGAGTAGAAACAGAAGAAGAGGAAGAAGAAGATACGATGGAGGAACAAGGGCAGGAGAATGAGGAAGACGAGTAGAAAAAGAAGAAGAAGAAGAAGATAAGTTGAAGGAACAAGGGCAGCAGAACGAGGAAGACGAGTAGAAACAGAAGAAGAAGAAGAAGAAGAAGAAGAAGAAGATGATGATACGATGGAGGAACAAGGGCAGGAGAATGAGGAAGACGCGTAGAAAAAGAAGAAGAAGAAGAAGAAGAAGGACAAGAAGAAAATAAGATGGAGGAGCAAGGGCAGGAGAGTGAGAAAGACGAGTAGAAGAAGAAGAAGAAGAAGAAGAAGTAGGAGGAAGAGGAGGAAAAAGTGGGGGAACAAGGGGGAAGCATGAGGAGGAGGGGGGAGGAAGAGTAGTAAAAGAAGGCCGAAATGAAAATAACGAGGAAGAAGTGAAAAGTATACCAGCAGTTCCAAATACAGTACACCCCACACAAACAACTTGCCTGTTACACTCATTTCTCGAACAACATACGTTGCTACTATCACTTATTTTTTTTTGAGTGTAACACAAGTACATATTCTATGCCTTCCATTTATCCCACATAACCCCAAAGATCTGCATCGTCGCCATGTTTGTACCAAGTTTCGCAGTATGGTTCTCTAGACTTCGCCATCACATCCGAAGCTGACGAGAAATATCGCACGGTACAGCCAGCCATGTTTTTACTTTACAGTCTATAAACACACTAACTCATGTGCCTATTAACGAAATTTCTTCCTTTCCCTAAATATGTTACGTTATGCCATTCTAGGACGGTAACGTGCACGACAGTACTGCTTCGTCCTTACAGTTACGCATGCCCGCCCTGTCATTATTACCGATTATGGGAAATTAAAATGTACGGCTTCGGGTGGCGTCCAATAATATGATCCTCATACCACGTTTCGTGAAAATCGGTCAGTTGAATTCAAAGCTAACACTGAGACACACACACCCGTGCAAATACAACATACAGAGATTGAAAACACTTCACAAAACGAAACGAAGAAATAAACGTCATGCGAGGAACAGGATGAGCTGTTTGATGGATAGCACCGCATATCAGTTGGTAAGTAAGCGTGTTTGATTGGAAGAGAGAGTCAGCAGGCAATGCCGAATGACTGGGTTTGTCTAGGGCACCCTGCATCGCCATTGATCATGTTGTCACGAAAATCATGCTTCAGATTAATTACGCTCCTGAAAGGACGGAGTTGCGACTATGTATCCAGTAACTCGATGCTAATTTTCCACTTCCCATCTGTCTTGTCCAACGAGTTTAAAAACTTCAGTATTCTGGTTCGAATCCCCACCTTAATCAAATTTCCAACAGAATATATTGGAAGGGGGGACCGCGGTGGCACAGGGGTTAAGGCGCTGCGTTACAAATCGGAAGGTCGCTGGCTCGATCCCAGCTGGTGTCATTGGAATTTTTCATTGACATAAAATCCTTCCGATCGCACTATGGCCCTGCCATCTAACATAAATGAGTGCCAGGAGCATTTCCTGGGAGTAAAGGCGGCCGGTGCGTAAGGCTGACAACCTTACCTCTACTCTGTGCTGTTGTCATCAAATCTGGGAACCTTAACTTCCTGGAACCCTCTGGGCCACTGCAGGCCTGTAATGGGACTGCTTTACCTTTGTCTTTTTATATCGGAAGGATCGACCGAGAATAGCAGTACTAACAACACAGGCAAAGTATGTATAAACGCAACACTGAGGCGCGTTCGAGTAACCATTGTTGCCGGCGAAAAGAAGTATTACATATTCTGAGTGTGTGTCTGTATCCCTAGTTAACCAGAATGCTATGCGCATAAGCCGTATTATACCGTCATGTCTCCTGTCTGGCTCTATCATATTTTTCCACATTATCCCGTATCTGGCACGATTGTCAGATAAAAAAATATTGCATGAAATATGTTTGTGATTTTCTCTATAGATTCTGTCTAAGATATTTCTCACTCTAAGTAGAAGTGCGCGAAATAGTATCATAAATGCACATAGGTCTTTATGTAAAGTATCCGTTATTCTTGTTAGATTTAAATAAATATTAAATTTTCTCAGCACGTTCTAGAAATATACTCAAATATGAAGTTTCATGAAAATCCGTCCAGCGGGAGCAGAGTTGTCCGATGCGGACGGACAGACGGACAAACATGACAAACCTATTTTTTTTTTTTTTTAATGTTTTGCTGGCCATGCATCTCAGTACAGTCTTAGTAATTAACCAACCTTAATGCACAAATTCTTGTTTTATAATAAGTTTATTATATGCCTCTACATATTTCGAGCACTATGTGCTCATCATCAGGAGGTCAAAATTGTATTACACAGCATCTGGTAACATCACATCTGTAGGTGGCCGTCCGGTGCACAGGTTCTTCTCTCAACCTGCGCACCGGACGCCCACCTACAGTTGTGATGGTACAAGATGTTGTATAATACAATTTGACCTCCTGATGATGAGTACATAGTGCTCGAAACATGTAGAGGCATATAATAAACTTGCTTTAAAACAAGAATCTGTGCATTAAGTTGGCTAATTACTGAGATGACGAAGCTAATAGTTGCTTTCCGCAATTTTGCGAATGGGCCTACAGTGCCTAAAAACGAATATTTTTAGACAATTTGGTTGAACTCCGAAAGCCCAGCGTTTACACTTGGTGATTCGTCGATACATTAGCGACGCCGTTTCAGACTAAGTGGCTATTTAATGTGGTGTGAATTATGAATAGTTAATAAATCTGTAGGGAACCAAAACAGCATACAGGAATTCACGTGATTCGACAGAGAGAGACCACAAAACACAAACCCAGAACACCCATTGGCAAGATGCGATAATTATTCTTATCAAACAAATTCGGATTCAAATGAAGTTAGCGCCATAGCATAATCTTAGTTATTTCCCAGAATATTTCATGATCCGGTCTCACACAGAGAAATATCAATAGCTAGAATTTCGTAGGCCAAGTGACTATCACAGAATTTGCCTGGAGCAGAACTATGAAACACCTACGTTAGGACTCGGTTCGTCTTTCTGGAGCCATCTTCAGGCCGAACTTTTTTCAAAAAGGCAATATGTACAATTGACAATGATTGTTGCTTATGAAATCTCGTATTACAATATTACCTTTTAAAAAAAGTTCTGCCCGAAGATGGCCCCAGAAAGACAAGCGGAAACATGTAGCTGAGAGATATGATTGAAAATAAATTTTAATAATTGCCTAATTGAAAGTAGTGTTGGACTATATATTTTGTATTTTATATATATTTATATTACGATTGAAACGCAAAGGGGATGTCTCACCTGAAAACCTACGTTAGGACAATCAGTTTCTTAGCAGAGTATCGAACACGGTATCTCCCGACTTGTGCTAACCGTGAAGCCAGCATCGCGTTGTGCGGTCCTCGCATATGTGTGTGAAAAAGGTGATGTGTGTGTTGTTTTGTATGAGTGTGAAACTTGGTCGCTGACATTGCGGGAGGAAAGGAAGCTGAGGGTGTTTGAGAACATGGTGTTGAGGAGAATATTTGGACCTAGGAGGGACGAGGTAACGGGGGA
>Ga0131853_10020529_pt1 | contig 11995 bp, 9 predicted proteins | sample TergutLab28metaG_FD_92764 | JGI IMG/M metagenome (GOLD analysis project Ga0131853, IMG submission 92764) | Labiotermes labralis P1 segment gut microbial communities from Petit-Saut dam, French Guiana - Lab288 P1 (version 2) (version 2) | ecosystem: Host-associated > Arthropoda: Insects >...
GTAGGGGTGGGTTTAAATTTGTGGGGTTTTTTTTTTGTCAGGAATGTCTTGTTAAGTTTTGATCTTGATTTAGGTTTGAGGTGTTGACAGCCATATATAACGGGTGGGGGGGGGGGGGTGAGTTGATTGAGAAGTACATAAGTGAACATAATTTTTCTTTTATTAAACCAACTAATGGAACACATCAGATATGTGCAAATAGTCATGAAACTACTCAAACACATTTCGGTGAAATTATACCATCATCAGTGGGTACAATGTGTCAATGTTAAAACCAACTGCAAATGGTATTTGTTGTTTCGTAACCTGCAGTAGTAGACTGGCACACAGTACTCCTTGATGATGTTGTACTTTTACCTTGGAATGGTGTATTGAGTATTTGTATGTATTGGATGTGGTATGTTCGCTGGTATAATAAAAGAAAAATTAATAAAAAATGCAGAGAATGTACAACTTAAAAAAATTGATCCAGAGTTCAGGTATTTTATGAACTTTCAGAAACACATAGTTTGCAGGGAAAAGTAAACCTGTAATGAAAGTGGATCTGTGTGTGATAAAAGCGTATGTAATTTTTTTTTCAGATGGATTGTGACTATGATCCTGCCAACCAGTTACAAAGTGAATTAATCCAGGCATCCAGGGGAAAGAAGAAAGGCAAAAAAGGGAGCATGTTTGCACAGGTCATTGCCACAAAGAAGCCAGTATTTGATCTAAGAATTCACCAGTCATTTGACCAATATACTGATGAATATTACAAACTTGATTTTGAAGATATTATTGGTGATCTACCTTGTCGATTTAAATACAGGAATGTCATAGCAAACGGTTTTGGACTCTCAATTGATGAGGTATGAACCAGTGAATTGAACCGTTCAGTGATATGACACACTAGGATGTTGGTAATTTGAGAGTGATAGTTGCTTCCATTCCAGATTTTGAAAGCTGATGACAGGGAGCTGAATCGGTGGTGTTCACTTAAGAAAGCCGTTCAACACCGACCTGAACATGTTGAGAAATATGACATTCTTGCATATAATAGGAAATCGAAAAATGAGAATTTGAAGAAGAAAATTTTCCACAGTTTTTATTCTGAGTAAGTATGTAGTATCATGACACTATTTAAAAATGCCTTCAAACCTAGCCATACATTGAATTTTTCCACTCTAATATAGACCCCCAGTCTTTTTCAGTTATAAGTAGTAATTACTCTGCATGAAGGGACACCATTTTTTTGTTCATTTACATAATTACTGTGTATAACATTTCAACTTGGCTGTCTACATTTGTTTGAGAGCAAGAAGGCCTGATAATTGCCATGATCAGTTGCTGTAATTTTTCTACAAGCCTGGACTAACAACTCTATTCATTTGCCTACAGCTAAGTGTGTATGTTAACAATGTACACTTTATACTTGCTTACATGGTTCTGACTAAGAAATTGAATACACAGTGTTATATATATATATATATACATAATACACTGAAGTTGGTGTTCATCATGAAATATTAATTAACAGGGTTGCTTACCTAAAATACAGTGAATTTCTTATTTAGGGAACAGTTTATTATAAAAAATTTGCCATATTGACTGTACATGATATTGATTTGTCCAAACATTAAAAGGTTACAGAAAATGATTGGCTGATTGTCTGTGTTAAATGTGTATGAATATACTGTGGAAGCGTCTGTGCTTGTCCTGTAATGTAATGAGCTTGTACTCAAACATAAATTACTTTCAGGGATCCTTCAGAACAGCAAACTGAAAATGAAGAAACAAAGAGTAAACAGAAGAGGAAGCACAGGAAACAAATAAATAGTAGGAGGAGTGATAGTATTGAATCTCATGATGTCCTCAATGAAAGGAAAGCTGTGGTTGGTTACACCATCCAGTCCAATGAAACAGATGAAACTGAGAGTGTAAAGGGATCGTTACCATTTCCTAAAGCCAGTGATCAGTCTTCAGATACACAATTGGCAAAGAAGAAAAAGATAAAGAAAAAAAGGGCCAAATCAGAAGAAAGGATTAAATTTAGTCACAGTACATCTGTAGTGAGTCAGTCAGTTTCGGTAATGTCTGAGAAACATAATGTTAACAAAGTTTCTGGAAAGAAATTTCGGAAGGCTTCTAGGCAGAGTGATGTGTTTAATAATGAAGAAGATCAGGGAATTTCAGATGCTCGTCTAAGGGCATATGGAATAAACCCTAAGAAGTTTAAAAATAAATTAAAGTACGGAAACAGTCAAGCTATGCACAGCGGTGTCAGGCATTGAGTTTAGGAGTGCATATTTAAATTTCTTAAAACAATGAAAGTGTTCATGTACCTACAGTAAATTGTTTTAAACTTTTATTAGCATGATGAATATAACAGTGTGGTATATGTACAGTAAAGGGGGAAGCATCTACGGGCTGGATGGTCTGGGGATGGAATTCCGGTGGGGGCAAGATTTTCTGCACCTGTCCAGACTGGCAGTGGGGCCCACCCAGCCTTCCATACAATGGGTACTGCTTCTTTCCCGGTGGTAAAGCGGTTGGGGCATGTTGTTGACCACCCACCCCCATATAGCGCTGAGGTTAAAGAAAAAGTAGAGCTATACCTCTACTCCACTTCTGGGCCTTCGTGTCCTGTTATAGGGTGTATTTTACCTTTACCTTTAAGGGGGGAAGCATACGAATATACTGTAGCAAGTAATTTTGTCCAACCACACAACATACAAAATTCAAGGAATATATTAAATTTAAACTACAGTAACAAAATAGATATGTATTCAGTCGAACACAGCAGTGTTTTTTATTGCATTAGTGGCAACAAGTTTGTCATTTCGACCATCTTCAGGCCAGCGCTACACATTTAGTTTGAGACAGTAAGATACATTCATGGAATTAGTACTCTGACCATGCATCATGTTTCATAAGAAAATTGGTGGAATTTTACTAAGGACATTCAAAGGGAAGAGCAATAAATTTAATTTGGAACAGATAAAATCATTAAGAAAACTGGATCTACTTGGCAGTTGAATCACTATGTGCAGTTCAGTGTTTACAAGTATTAATATTTGCTACAACCTGTAAGGTATTTTGGAAGTTAATGATGGTTATAAAACAAGCATAGGCTGAGGAGTGTGATACCTTTATTCTTCAAAAACGTGGATGTGCCTTGAGAATTTTGGACAGGAAGAGGTATGTGGCAAAATGTTACACTGTATGTAAGAGTGCTGAGTATGTCTTAGATAAAAATTTTAAGTATAAAAAATTGTACGCACTGAAGCCGACATGTTTTCTTATTCCAGACTATGTCTGTGTTGACAAAGTGTGCTCCTTTTCTTTTACTTTATATGAAGATCATGTGTATTTTATTTCCATCTGAATCTGGCAGTAATTTGCATACAGATTATAGGGAAAATATATGTTAAAAGATCATCCACAAACAGGTAAATGTTACTGGTTAGTTTATGTTTTTGACCTGTGCCTTACAGCAATTGTAAAAGAATGCAACAATGAAATCCTTTTATTATACAGTCACAATAAAGACCAAACTGTCCCAAAGCTACATGGAAACATGTCACAAAAATTGCTTAAAAAGATGACTGCATGGCTTCACAAACCCTACTTTATGGAACATACCATTCTAAGTGATATTGCGTGTCTCTTTAGAATCGTAAACCACTGAAGAGATGTTTCAAAATACACTTCTGATATGCCAGAATCCCAATTGGCCATAGCAGCACTGTCTAATGAGGTTTGTTATAGAGGAGCAGTGATAATCTAATCTGCTCTAAAATGAATTACAGCAGTTGAGGACAAATGGTATTTGGGAGACAATCTGCAAGACACAGCCCTGAATGTGAGGAAATCCAAAATGCTGTTCAGTTAAATTGAAGCAGGTCCAAGGATAGATTTTACTATTTTCAGTGATACGAATTACCTAACTGATAGTGACAGAAAAAAGGAATTAGATGCTATGTTAATTTTCAATGATCTATCTGGCACAGTATACTTCCCAACTAGGATTCATAATTAGTCAAGGTCTGCAATTGATAATATATTTATTGATGTTTCTAAATTTGAAAATCATACTATATGTCCTCTGTTTATTGGGCTGTCACACCATGATGCTCAGCTTATAATACATGACATTCATTTGCAGAGAAAAATTGTCAAATTCCCACTACAAGAAAAATCAACAAACATACTATGAACAAATTTATGATTAAATTAAGTTTTGAAATTTGGGATAGTGTTTTTGATAGCAATGATGTAGATTCAATGCCTATTTTCATAATACATATTTTAATGTTTTCTAATAAAAAATTAAATGAAATAAAAAATAATGCTTGGGTAACACCAGGTATAAAAACTTTATTCCACCACAAGAGATGTCTTTGCTTCATTACTACTATAGTAATGACCCTAAATTAAAAAATTATGAATTATAATAAAAAATTATTCAACATTTATTTTTGAATTAGGAATACCTTATGCATAGAACTTGTATTACCCCAAAATATTATTCCATAGTTAACTAAAGAGTTGACTCCATTTGATGACCTAAAAATTTTATGGCATTTATTTCAACAAGCAAATGTTCAGTAAAGGCTATATGTAGTGGGGAATATGAAAAATTTGCAGGAGTAAATTTTACTGGTTTAGTCTTTTCCATATTTAATACTAGTTGTTGGGCCTGAAAACATTTGAGGGTGTTGTACAAAACTTCACTGATATTTCTATCAGGTTCTTCATAGCAATTATTGGAAATTAGAATACTTGTGTCATTGACATATATATCACTTTGGAGCTATTATCAGTTGAACTTGGTGAATCATTATGTAAATGTTAAACAGGAGTAGACCCTATACAGATCCCCCTGGAACACTACATTTTACAGTTTTCCAAGTTGAAGAATAATTGCATGTGCTTGAAAATTTTAATTCCACCCTTTGTTTCCTCTTGCACAAGTATGACTTGAACCAATCTGAGAGTATGCTTTTGACTCCATTAAGATTGTAATTTTTTTTAACAAGAGTTCATGATTTATGCAAATGCTTCTATAAGGTCACACAAAACACCTGCAACTATTTTTGTTCCAAGCGTTTAAAATAATTTCAGTAATCCTATGTGTAGCATTATCGGTTGACAATTTCCTTCTCAAGCAAGTACGGTCTGTGAGAGCATCTGTGGTGGGAGCGTTTAAGTAATCGGAGCTAGCTCTTCGTGCTATGCAACGTGCTCGGGCAGGTCACGGAGATCAGCGGTCTTGCGATTTCAGTATGAGTGAAACTAGACTTGGAGGATGATTGTTGGATTTGACTACGTGCAGTCTGGCAGAAATTTATCGACGTTTCAGAGGAATCAAACGTCTCCAACATTAAAAATGAGCTGCAGACACTGTTCCGTTAACATAGGCAAATATGGAACTAAAATGCATGGTTTTACAGCCTCGAAGACCGTATTCTGCATAGCAACAGCCGTGAAAACGTCAGCTTTTAGTATGTGACATTTATGATGGGCAGACTGACATTGAGAGAGGTTTATTTTTCAGTACTTCGGTTTTTCCCAGTCAATATACCGCCAGTATTTCACATTCACTCATCCATCAGCGATGACGTTAAATAACACAAAATTTGTGTGACATAAATGTTTCAATGAGTGCCAATGAAAACTATAATAGATTTATTTTGTGAATGTTGCAGTGCCTGCGACGTAACTCGGGTTAGTCTGTTTACTGGAAAGTTCCTTATTTATGTGATTTCATCGGCCCTGGCTACTGTAGCTCACGTATGGCGACAGGTAATTTTTTTTTGCATCTGTTCCCAACACCGAAAACCGGTACGCGGACCCCGGCCGTGTAGGTTTCATGGATTATGTCGGTGCAGACTGTCGATTGCTGACGTATGGAACACACTCACAGTGCGATCGTCTATTCATGGAACATGGCGGCTTGCATTAAACCAAGCGATGTAAAGAAGCTAGAATACTCTATACACAAATGTTCCAGCTATTCGTCCACCTATGTACCTGAGTGAGTGAATATGTAAACTATTGCTGTTTTCTGTCAGTGTACTAATGTATATGTAATCATGTCAGTTTGGATAGCGGAAAGTCTTCCCGCTTTAACCTGTTCAGTATCACATCAATGCATGTTTCTGTTTCCACAAGAATATGTCTGTTATTTATTTAGTTACTGTCAAAGACACCTTAAGTTCTAATATAGTAGGAGTTTTTTTTAATGAGGGTAATGCGTTCTGATGTTTTCAGGAATATCCAGGAAGATAAGTCAAATGATCAGTCATCTCGGTGGTCTTCTGATACAAACAACCCACCACAGGTTTGAATACTGTTGATATAAAAATCAGAGTAATATATTTGCGAGAAAGTTTTTCATGTTTTCACATTGCCCTGAACTTCGAAGTAATTATTGTTTGTTAGGTATTCGTTAATGTTGTAATTGTGCTTGCTTTGCTTCCCATTTCTGCAAGGTAAAAAAAAAAAAACTGAATTCAGTGGAGGACTGAAACTTAACAAGTTCTTTATAATCATGACTGATCTTTTCGAAATTCAGGTAGTTGTAAGAAATGAAGGAATGGAGTAGCATATGGAAGTATCCATATTAGAAGTGTCCCATCTGGAGACTGAGATATTGGTATTGACATGCTGTCTCTTACACCTAGGCCATTGGGTTCCCCTTCTTGCTCATCTGTGTTATTTTGTTTTCCTTCTCTGCTGTAATAGTGCCACATGCACAAACAGTTTTATGAATAGTGTCATATGTAGGGCCTACATGATTTTGCATTGAATTTAATACATTTCTATGTACTGCAGAAATGTTGAATTTATGCCGTCGTGTAAGAACTAAATCACGATGTCTGTTTGTGGAGTGCAATTTCTATCGGTGTCTTGCAAAGGTGAATAAAATTTATTACCATGGATCTAGTATATGTGGTGTAATGCTGTAAAATGATGTAATGCCTCAGGCATTGTCTGCACCAGTTGTTTAAATATGCTGGAATCCTTGTGGTTAGGTGGAACATACAGAGCCTGTTCTCAATGCGATGCTTTCCATTCTTCAGACAACCAATTTTATTCAAATGGGATCTTGATAAGTGAAACATGATGCTGTAAACATTGTACTCATGGTACTAGAAATCCACAGAGGGCCAGTAATATGTCTTGATTGTTCTAGTTGTGCTGCAACCTTCAGTTCGGATTTTATTGAACTGAAGAGTGCAGCAGAAACTGTAAAATTTCAATACAAAGATCATGTGGAGTAAATATTTACTGTTTTAATTGTGTGTGTTTATAAAATACTGATACTCAGTAAGACTTTATTGATGAAAGAATGCGGTTAACAGAGCACTTGTTATGCTGTGCAACTCTGTTGGTTGCACAGCATAATAAGTGGTGTGTTGCACACAAAATTCAATTACTCTTATACTGAGGTTTGGAACTTGTGTGTTTGGAATATTATCTGCTTTGAAACAGTAATTTGCAGACTGTTACTCAAATGTGTAGGTTTATGTGTGAGTCTGGACATGTGTTTTTGTTGTGTATACTTGGCAAGTTATTGAAAATTACCTTACAGGTGTGTCTTACACAGTCATGGACAGTATTATCTTTGACTGTGTCACATGTGACAGATGGTTATAAGTAATATGTTATGAATTGTTTGAGGTTAATATATATTATATTGGATTATATATAAGTCATATCTTCAAGTCATGATATGTAATTGTTCTTATTTTCAGTACCTAACATTAAAACTGCAAAAGCATTCCATAGTTTTCACAATCACATTTGGCAAATATGAGAAAACTCATGTATGCAATCTTAGGAAGTTCAAAGTATTTGGAGGTCTGCAAGATGACAATATGATTGAATTGTTGGAAAGGTAAGAGTTCTTTATGTGCAATTCAAAACTGACTTTTGCTGCTGACCAAAGAAGACATTTGCTATTAGTATAGCATTCTGATAACTTATGTAACCCATTCATGCTGCTTGAGAAGTTACATTTCAATTTCTTTGTTGAAGTCCAAAAGACTGAAATGAGGTTTGTGTTATGTAGTAAGGATTGTGTTTGCGTGAAGCCCTGAACTTCTCGATGACCTCTTGCCATGTTTTCAGAGCAGTTTGAACATGCTAGTAGTTCTTACATTAATAATGGTGTAATGGAAACAAACACCTTATGTATTTCTAATCACTCCACTGCTTACAACATGACATATTTTGAACGCAGTGTGTGATCTTTCTTGTGTATGAAGGCATTTTAGAATTATGTTTAAGAAACAAATGGAGATGGGAGTTTTAAGGACAATGTTTATAAAAAGTGAAAATAATAGGGGATAGTCACCTTAAAGGTTCAGCGACTAGAATAAATCAGTACTTAAACACAAAATTTGGGATATGTAGCCTTATTAAACCAGGTGCAAGTGCCAACAAACTAGTGTTTTCTCAAGAAAAGGAACTGAAGTGTCTTGGAAAAAATGATGTTATTGTCATTAATGGTGGAACCAATGATACAGACAAGCCTAGTTGTAAGGAAAATGAAATTGTAGTATTGATGATTTATTTTATACAGAAATATAACAATACTAATATAATAATTGTAAATATACCCCACAGATATGACTTGGCAAATGCAGCCAAGACAAATTTTTGCATTCAGGATTACAACTCCAAACTAAACAAGATTTTAAAGGCATTCAAACATGTCACACTAGTTGAAATGAGCACTAATAGGAGACATTTTACTAAACATGGTTTTCATATAAACAATTCTGGAAAAGAGTGGTTTGCTAAACTAATTGCTACCCAAATAGAGATGCTAATCCAATCCACAAAGAAATCTGAATTGGTAATCCCTCTAAATTGGAAGGTAGAGACAACAACTTTGAATATTACTCCAGACAATAAACATGAAAACAGCATGTTGTCAATTGGAATAGATCCCGTAGAAATTCTGATTCCTTCAACTCAGACTCGGAATAACCTAAACAACATGGTAAATGAGGAATCCATACGTAGGATTTCCAGTAGAAATAAAAAAGTTCCCATTACCATGACCAAAAATTTTTTATGGTAGCTTCAAATGCCTCCAGATCTAAGAAAATATCTACCACCCATTTAAGTAATAACGCACCAAATTACTTAGTAAGTTCTCAATTTTTAAGAATTCAAAGGCTGATGTAATATATTCCTTGGTTAATCATACAAATTGTAATAAGAATGATGATAATAACTGCTCATTTATTATTTACCATCAAAATATTCAAGGTCTAAAAGGAAAAACTAATGAGCTTATGCTCTAATTATTCTTGGAGTTGCCCCACCTGATCTGTTTATCTGAACACCATTTAAAATATAGTAAAATAGATCTTGCTCATATTCCTTCCTGTGAATTAGGTGCTAAATATTGCAGAACTACATTAAAGTGTTGAGGGGTTTGTATCTACATGCATAAAAACATTAAATTTTCAAATATCATTTTACAAAAATACTGTAATGAACAGGACTTGGAAATTGCTGCTGTCAAATTAAAATTTCCCAAGAAAAATGTAATTGCATTTTGTGTATATCGGGCTCCTATAGGAGACCTTGATTATTTTCTAAAACAACTAGATATCATACTCAATTCCTTACACAATCCTAAAACGGAATTTATATTATGTGGTGATTTAAATAACAATTATATAGGAACTAACAACAAAAAGACTCAATTAAATAATTTGCTAAGCACATACAACTTAACAGGCATAGTACATTTTCCTACAAGAATTACCAATACCTCCATTTCCTCAATAGACAACATTTTTGTTGACAGTAGAAATAACTACACCATAAAGCCATACATAAATGGTCTCTCTGACCATGATGCTCATCTCTTAAAGTTAAATAATTTAGCTCAACCAATTGGCATTATTAAACCTATTTACACCAGAAGTATCAATAAACATGCCATTGCAGAATTTCAGTCTTTACTTAGCTGGGAGCAGTGGGACAATGTATTTGGGGTTAACAATGTTAATATTGTGTTTAATTATTTTCGAAATACTTAAGTTGTTATTACGCTAGTTTTGTAAAAAAAAAAAGTATCTACAAATGTCTAAATTCAGTTATGTAATGAATGGATAACCAAAGGTATTAAAGTTTCCTACAAAAAGAAAAAAACTCTTTGTACTATGTAGAATCACCAATAATTATAACCTCAAATTGTATTATAAAAAATAATGTTCATTATTAACAAATGTAATACGTAATGCCGAAAAATCACACTACAGCGTTATTCTTAAATCTAAAAATAAGATGAAAAGTACCAGAAAAATTATCGATAATGAAAAAGGGACAACTCAGCATAACACGTCTGTTCCATTGGTTGTAATGAATGAAAAAATAATAACGAATCAAAAAAAAAATTGCTAATCTTTTTATATGATATATAAGTATCTATATAGTAATATAATGTATGCAATTGGTTGTAACCAATTGCATACATTATATTACTATATAGATGTTGTGTACTGACAGTATATAATATACAATTGTTATTACACAATGGGATGGCATCTGTCAAATAATCTTTTTAATAATTATTTTCTATCAGTGGCAGACCCCATTAATGTTGAAAACAATAAGGCTAAAAATTCCAGCATGATAAACCCAATTAATTGTTTATTTAAATATTATAGTAAAACCATTGCTACTTTAAATTGGTAGTTTACCTCAACCTATGAAATTGGAAAAATCATTTAATCACTAAAGTCTAAAAATACGTCCGGGTATGACAAAATTTCAAACCGTATCATAAAATTAAGTCCACCATTTAGTATTTCTCCCTTGACTCACATCTGTAATGCAGCACTTAGTTCTGGTGTTTTTCCTGACAGACTAAAGTATGACATAGTTGAGCCCATCTTTGAAAAAGGCAGTAAACAGGACATCTCAAACTGTAGACCGATATCTTTATTAACTTCCATTTCTAAAGTCTTTGAAAAACTTATGTATAATAGGTTTTATACTCACATTGAAACAAATAGTATCCTTGTACAAGAACAATTTGGATTCAGAATGCAACACTCAACTGAACGAGCTGCTTTCTCCCTTATCACTAGTATTTTAATGGCTATGAACAATAATCAAATAGTTGGAGGTGTTTTCTGTGACCTACAAAAAGCCTTTGATTGTGTAAATCACAAAACACTATTAGACAAACTTCAATTTTATGGAATAGATGGTAAATTTAAGTAACACTTAATAACAGTTAGTAACACTCAATAAAATGGATTACAATACTAACTCTTCAAAATGGGTAAGGATTAATTGTGGTGTGCCCCAGGGTTTGATTCTTGGCCCGCTCTTCTTTTTTAATTTACATAAATGACCTACCAACAATAATAAAATAAAGATAATAATACAGTACTTTTTGCTGATGACACTAGCGTCATAATGACTGATACTAATAGAGACGATTTTAACTTACATGCAAGTATGCTGTTTAACGATATAAACACCTGGTTTAATAATCATCTACTCAACCTAAATTTTAACAAAACTCATTACTTTAAAATTCAGATCCGTAAAACACTACAACTTTAATATACAAGTTCAGCATAATCATAATTATGTATCAAACACATGTGAAATAAAATTTCTTGGCTTAATAATTGATGACACTCTATCGCGGAAACAACATATTGATCAGTTAAGTAAAAAAAAGTCTGCAACATGCTATGCCTTGAGGTGTGTAAAATATTCATTACCAATAGAAACACTAAAAATAATCCACTTGTATTTTGCTCACATTCACACTGTTATGAGCTACGGTGTAATCTTCTGGGGCAACTGCTGTTATGCTGAAAAGGTATTTATATTTCAAAAGAAAATGATCAGAATCATTACAAATACTAGACCAAGGGACTCTTGTAGGGAAATTTTCAGGAACATGCAAATAATGACATTATATTCCCAGTATATATACTCATTACTATTATTTACAGTTGACAACAAA
>Ga0131853_10020530_pt1 | contig 11995 bp, 9 predicted proteins | sample TergutLab28metaG_FD_92764 | JGI IMG/M metagenome (GOLD analysis project Ga0131853, IMG submission 92764) | Labiotermes labralis P1 segment gut microbial communities from Petit-Saut dam, French Guiana - Lab288 P1 (version 2) (version 2) | ecosystem: Host-associated > Arthropoda: Insects >...
CATCTGTTCTATGTGTTGTTTCCAGGATAAGGTGTCATCTATAGTTAATCCAAGAAATTTAGTCTCAGAGGCGCTGTCTATACATCTCTGATCACATGTTATTAGTGTATCAACATTATAATACTTCTTAGATCTAAATTCCAAGTACTGAGTTTTATTCAGGTTTAAAGTAAGTAAATTGTCTTTAAACCAAGTGTTTATATCTTGGAACGTTTGATTAGTAGTCACATTAAAGTCACTTCGGTTTGTGCCTGTAACTATAATGCTGGTATCGTCTGCAAAGAGTACCATATTGGTATCGTTGTTTATTATTGTGGGTAGATCGTTTATGTAAATTAGGAAGAACAAGGGGCCAAGAATTGAACCTTGTGGTACGCCGCATTTAAGCAATTCCCATTTTAAAGGACACTATCCATTCTCCTTTAACAGATATATTAGTGACTTTATGCAGTTTATGAATACATTTTTATCTCTTTTTCAAATTGCCCATACCAGCCTCCTGTTTTATGACTACAAGGGGCTTCTTCTCCAGGGGGTAAAATGGCAGAAGCGTGAAGCTGATTATTCACGTCTCTCTAGGGCCAATGTTAAGAATGAGTAGAGCGATACATCCACCTCCGTATGTGCCTCAGCAGCATGTACACAAACAACTCTACTGTTCTTAACTTCCGCTGACCGCCACATTTTTATGGCATATAGCTTTTAGTTCATATCCCAAAGTGAGAACGGGTTCCTCATCTTAATATTTTTGTACATTTCTATAACTAACATACTGATACCTGAACTGCCAGTTACAGCAGCTTCCAAATCCACGACGTTTGTTATGGCATTACAAATGTCATAATCCATCGGACTGAACGTGTTGTTTGCTTCAGTAGTACTAGGCTCTACACCACTTACTTGTGGGTAAAATTTTGCCTGTTCTAAATTAGGTATATCCAAATCCATTACAATGTATTACGTTGGGTTTGTGCTACAGATGCCAACAATTTACCCACGGAACAAATTGTAGGGAAACCGCCAGTGAACTTCGCTTGCGTCCATCCCGTATAAAAATTCGGTACAAGTGCTGAATCCAGGGCCAAAAATGTAGCAAAAATTCTAGCAATTTTAGGTGATTTTGACGGATGAACTCCTCGTTTCTTGAAATAAATTTGCCCCACCTGAACAACATCAAATTTACATTTCGATCGGAGATCGATTGTTTGCCTCATTCAAAGTCATGTATACGTAAGAGTATTTGAGGTCCACATGTAGATGCTGGTTTCCATGGTTTCGCGTCTATTACAACACACACCTACTAGGCAGGTACCATGGATCAGTCGGGGAGATGCTCTGTGGTTGTTAGCGTCTCTAAGCCGAATGCAAACTTGTACGTGTATTTGTGATGGATTGGAAGCAGCTGTTATGATCACGAAGGAAATCGGGTATAAGTAGTGGGTAACAGATTGTGTTTCCTAATGTATATTTATGTTTTAAATTCAACTTTCTATTTTAGTTTAATAGCAGTATCGCTTCTTATCTCTGCTTTATTTGTAAAATTTTTCAAATTGTGTTAATGACCATTCTTGTGCATCGTGGGGCAATGAGGTTTGTGTCAAGGGACATATGCGCGAACTAGTTCTTATTGTATTTTGAAAAAATGACAAAATATTTTCTTTCCGTATCCAAGTGAAGAAAACGGACCAGAATCCATACCGTACTCATTCTTCGAAGTGGGTGTGTCTCACTATTAGTTTTTACCGATTTAATTGTAGGTAACAATGTCGAGTCCTCCCCAGAGCGATCAGCCTACTCGACCAGAAGCTTTGAAAAAGCTGGCACAGCTTCAAATTGATCGTCTCAAGAAAAAGGTATGTAATATTTGTCAACGTTATTTGAAGTAAGACTTGTAGAAGAGGAGAAGTACAGTAGATATATGTTCCTTTCTACTACAGTATAAAGAAGTAGAAGTTGTACATAGCGATACAACAGTGTATGGCTCTTTGGAGGTGGGTTCTAGATCCGGGGTCCACGGATTTCCCAAAAATCTAGAAGCCCCTACAAAATTCTAGGCACTAGAATGGTGATGTGAAACAAGAACCATCTGGAAGATCCACAGATATCAGGGCCCACCGTACAAAATTTAGTTGCCTGGGTGGCATGGTCGTCGGGATTTGGGCACACATGTTTCCTTATGAAACCTTTTGTTTTTGAGAAAATATAGACAATGGCATTAGTGGAATTCCAGAAGTATTGTGAAAAGTGTTTGTATACTGAAAGCAAGTTTTCTTGCCTGTAGTTTAATTGAGCAATATGAAAACTGTGACGGTGGCATTTGCTTTGAGTTGCAGGAAGAAGAAGAGCAGTGGATCTCAGGTGAGGAGTTGTACACAGAAGGAAGTAGTGATGATGAGGATACAGCCATCAGGATCAGACAGCGAGCTTGTGGAAGAGCACGGAAACATCGAGTGCGAGTGGCAGCACTGAAAGATACAAAACAAAAAGAAGGCCATAAAAAGCCAGACATCACACCACCATCAATGGATACCAGTGGAGAGGTGGGTGTGATTCCATCAGAGGTGAGACTGGAATCTTTAATGTTAACAGCTGAAGAGTCTCACAAGTTTCAGCCGCAAGAAGGAAACAAGCTTGTGACAGACATTGATGAACAAATCAAGATTTCGTGGAGACCCAAGCGAGGCAGTATCAAGCTGCCTAATCTGAGCCCAGATGGTAGGGTGGAGGTGGTGACTGGCACAGATGTGGTCACTCACTGAGGTGAAGCTTAACAGTGACCAGTCATTGACTTGATTGCTGATACGTTCCAAGTCACAGCTTAATGCTGTTGGACAGGATGCTGATACCAAACATCATTGGAAGTAGTTGTTACTCCTTTTTTATTTCCAGGAGGTCTGAGGTTTTAATCTTGGCCTGGGGATAGACTGTCCTGATGATTTCTGTGGAACTCAGTTCTTCTACATGAAGACTAGGCTAATAACCTTAAATTAGGCCAAAGCTGCATCCTGCCACATACTTTCCAATTTATTCACTACACTTATAGTGTGAGTTACAGACTGACTTAAATAAACCAAATTAGTCAACAGCATAAGTTTATTTTGAATGAGAAATGGTGTTCTGATCATGAATAGTGACTGTAAGTGTGTGTGGGTGGAAAGCTGCACTAACCCTGAACTTTGCTGGAGGAGGATCATTCAGGATAGTAGGTATGTGTCAGTTGATAAAAATGGATGTTATGAACAGAAGTAATTGTCATTAAAACAGACATGAACACACGTGCGGTGACACAACTTTATTTCTGGAATTGCTGCAACATGTGTCAGTTGTGACCTACCATCTTCAGACAGTTCATTAAGTTATGTGTGGAGCAGTGTTCTTAGTCACATTCCTTTCTGTAGAAAGTAGCTACTTTTGGGGGGATTCTTTGTTTAGGTTATGTGATGTTCCAGCATTGTGGGATGCATAAGTTGGGAATTTGCTCTGGTGGTGGGAGCTTATGACAAGGAAAACAAACTATAAAACCTGACTTTTGGTTCATGTCAGCGTGGATTTAATGTTTTCCATCCCGAAATGTTGTAACATAAATACAGTGTGTCAGTCAATAACACAACTCTTTATTTTATATACAATAAAAATAGTGTAACATCAGGGCGACATGTTTTTACCTTTATTAGGTCATCGTCAGGCCCTCTGGGAAAACAGATCCAAGAGCTATCTATATTTCAGTGCATTGTGGGATCCCAAATGCTTACAGATTGTGTTAAATGAATGTGAAATATGTAAGTTTGTATATACTGGAATCCGTGTGGCGGTCTGAGCATTTTAATACTGAGACCACCACACAGATTCCATTACATTCAAACTTATGTATTTCACGTTCATATAACACAATCTGTAAGCATATGGGATCCCACAGTGCACTGAAATATAGATAACTCTTGGATCTGTTTTCCCAGAGGGCCTGAAGATGACCTAATAAAGGTCAAAACATGTCACCCTGACAGTATACTATTTTTATTGCATATAAAATAAAGTGTTGTGTTATTGACTGACACATTGTATTTATATTTATCATGTCAGTATGGTCTGATTGTTATTTTGTGTGATGGAACATAAATGTGATCCTAGGTTATAGTAAGGACTGTAACAGGCATGATTGAAAAGCACCAAGATGAGGCATGTAGTCCCGACACAAATTTATTTTAGCACTCTTCATGCATGTACAGTAAACCTCTTTCCAGGGCTGAGTTACAAAAATAAATGTAATAAGCTATTTGCCAAATCCATTCTGTCTACCAAGCATGCTACAGCCTTTTACAAGTCAGTGTGCACGCTACCATTTTCTCCTAATCTCTCCAACAATCTTGTGTCTTTCTTTTGCATAACGCCTTGTCTCAGTCACACCAGCATGTAGTATGTTTTTGTTTGGCACGTGTAAATTGGCACAATGCTTGTGGCACTACAATTTTTATTTATGAATTTTGCCCTTTTTATGTATAGTGTAAGCAATGTGTGCATTTGTGTGTTTAAAAACACTATTTATGTTGTTATTAATTGGAGACTTTCCGTGGCATTGTCCATATATCCATATTCAGTCCACAAAGTATTAAGTTTTTCCGAAGTAGATTTACTTAATGCACTGTTCGTGTGGAACGTAACGCCATTAGTGCATACTGTCGTGTGACAGCAGTGTTCCTCATGCAGTCGAGAAGTCCAGACCAGCTTTTACATGTCAGCTTATTTCTTTGCATCTGTGGGGGCCTTCTTGTAGGATTTATTTGTATGTGCAGCTGATATGTCACAAGTCATCCTGATCCTTTTTCCTGCAACAGAATGAGGGCACTGAATGTTGTGCTTAAACCAGTTCAGATATTATACTGCTTTACTATGTGGGGTGTTTAGCATGATGATGTGGAAACCTGCTACCTCTGATACCCTAAATATTGCCAGTTTGGGAACCAGATGGTTTGCCTTTGGGGTACTTTTTGTTCAAACTAGGCAGCTTGAGGGTAGTGATGTTGGCACCCACAGTAACATGAAATTGAGGTACAAAAAGCCTTTGTGCCTAAGTTAAGACATTGCTCAAGTCTGGTCTTTTAACTCAATGTGTGCCTTTCTGCGAGTGGAACATTGGCAGTTCCTTCTTTACATTATGGAGAAAAATTAGAAGCCATGTTTGCACATATACTGTGACAGTGAACTGTAAAATATTTTTATAGATATATGTTTATGTTTGGACAATTTGTCTTGTAAAGGGAGATGTTCATATTATGCTGAAATGTCATTGCAATACGAAACATTGTAAAAGTAGATGTGGGTATGTAGAAAGTGAGAGCACTATGGAGCCCAAAATATTGATTGGGAAAAGGCAGTAGGAATGTGGAGACTGCAAGTGCTTCCAGTTCAGCTGGTCAAGAACATAGATTGAATTATGTATCAGTGCTGCTAGACATTGTAAGATGCAGGTACATGACCAGATAGGCAGCTGCTAACCAAAGGAATACAACACATTGTTCATATAGTTGTGTTCTGGATGTCTTGAAAATGTGCCACAACTCTGCAGTGTTAATATTAACATCTCAAGCCAGGGCTGTGTGTCTGTGTAGACATTGCCAAGCTTGTACACCTGCTGTACAGCCATTCACAGTGTCAGTAATACTGCCACTGTGTGCTGACATGCTGCTGAACTAATTGTGTTTGTGTGCAGCAGGGGTTCTTTCACACTGCTGGTTGGTTTTGGTTTAGCAGAAATGTAGTGGAAGCATTTACAATCTTAGTTTTCCTGAGACCTAGCATCCAAGGGTCTATTGATATAGTCAGAGTTTCAGACCATGTACCTTATTGACAGATTCAACTGTCATATTCTTCATAGTTGCTTCAACATGTAATGCACAAATTTTCATAATCATCAGCCAAATTGTTTACTTGATATTACTAACTTCATACGCATGCAGTTGACAGCAGGGTACAAGGGACTGATTCGAACTGGCTAGCTTAAGGGGTTAACATTTTATTGACATTCTTTGGATGCAACAATCAGCAGAGTAAAACTGCTGTAGTGAGCCACTATGCTATGCTGTTGTTCACAAGCATGGCATATTGCTCATTTGGAAGAGTGCACAGTAATCTTCCCAATGCCAACAGGTGCCTGTGTTACAGATATTTAAAAGATTTGTATTTGTTTATGATAGATAATAAATTTCTATGTCCACATAGTGTCATTATATTCTGTCTGTCCAGTTGGTATTCCTGCAGGTATGGTGTATTCCATACGTAAGTTGAAACCTGATGACACAGGGTGACGCACGGTAGGGGAAGTGAAGGGGAAACGTGAGTGGAGTGGGTAGCCAGTAGTCTTGCACTCTACCTTGGAACATGGTGTATCCAGCATTACTACCATTACTATCGCTGATGCGCACACCTCAGCTGCCAGTAGTCGACTGAACTGACACCCCCGCCAATTTAAATGGACTCGTCCGTTTAGCTGAAAGACCAAATCTGGTTTCTGCGCGTGTGCCATCACATTTCAAACGTGCTCTAAAACTGATGGAAAAGTTGTGAATAAGGTTTCTGTAGCAAAGAAAGTGTTCTCTGTATGCCAAAACTTCATGGTACGCAGGTGACACACCATTGGGTCCAGTATAAAACACCATGTGTTGCCACAGTGTTTGAAATGTAAATTGAAAGACTTTTGAAACTTTAAACTAAAAGCTCACCATTGTGATAAATTATTTGCACTGCACTTACTTTGACTAGTGCCATTTCCAAATGTGTGTAAACAGAACCTGGTACCGTGATTATTGGGAGGCAATATAGTGACCATAATTAATCTTTCTCTGTTGCCAGGATCTTACTTTCAGGCAGGCTAGAGTCATTTCCAGAATCCTGTGCTCATACATTTTGTTGGGGTCTATCCTTAATGGTGTGAAGTAATGTAACACAAATGTAAAAGTTTTCCTCCAACATGAAATATGTTTTCTTTTGGGTAATTCCCCGGCGTCTGAGTTCTAATAACCGACGTTTTGGAACCCTCTTATCATTTCCATCTTCATAGGCAGGTGGATGAAGTATGACAGGGTATGGGATGTGTGGTGTATTTATACCTGACAGGGTTCTTGCAGGCTGGTGGAGGAGCCAATGGAAGGTGAGTGACCGGATGTGGGCGGGTAGGTGCACAACAGGTTGTGGAAGGGGGCAGGTATATAAGTGCGGGTGGGATCACTATAATGTACTTGGCGGATGCCTCCTTTTCTTGAGTTTGTGTAGCAGTGGTTTCCAGGATCTGCTGAGGTTTAAACCCCCATCTCTGTTGATGTTATTAGATGCATGCGGATGTTGCCGTGCGACCCGCACGGCAACATCCGCACCACACATGACCTACACAGCAGCTCTCAAGACCACCACCCATCCAAAAACTTTGGTGCAGTAAACCATATGCTGCAACTTAGCATCCAATGCTCCTGATGATGGGCGTATGGACCTGAAACATGTCGAGCTAAGAATACGTTAATAAAATTACCTTTTTGCATCAAGTTGGCATTTCAAATTATTTCATGAGGAAGATGCACGGTCAAACAACCCTCAGTACTTGGTGTTATTTTATTCCTATTCCAATACACAGGTGAAGTAGCAACAACTTCAGGGAATTTGTTGACAGTTTATGTGATAACACAGGAAATATGTGGGTGGTGTGGACAAGAGAGCAGAAATACAATGGATGTTTGTTAACATTATTTATATTGCCATACAATCTCATTAAGTACAGTTCTGTTGGTAACATTACAACCATACTTGCGTATCAGGAGGTAACAAATTGAAATGTACACCAAGTTTGAAGCAAACAGCTGTAGGCCTGTCTGACGTGAAACTGGCACTTCGTTCAAAGTGGTGTCATTCTGAGGTCCTGGTCTGGTAAGTACCCAGTTTCTCATGACCCTGCCCAGCAAGGTGCATGCATTTTGTATGACAAAACAAGTGCACTTTGCCATCAGGGACAAACAAGTCAGTTATCTATTGATGACGGGAAGAATTGTGACACAGTTATATGATCTACACTAATTTTACAGCAGAGGTGGGCAAGTATTGTTATTATGAAGTATAAAAAGGTCACTGACACGCTCTCAGTGGGGCCCACCCCTATACAAGAAAGTATAAAGGCAAGTATTACTGTCAAGACCAAAAGAACTAATATGCTGGTCCAGGCATTCTACATTGTGCACGACGTGAGGCGCTCTTGTCCTCACAAATAAACTGTATATACTGGGCATAGCAGCATATTCAGTCATCTTTAGACATTGGTACAAGCAGCTGCAGTACTGGTGTCTCACTCATACCTCTGTGTACAACAGTCATGCATCTCTGGCCTTCAGGGAATGCAACCTGAGGATCAGCATTTTCTGGCAGGCAACTCTGGTTTGCACACAAGATTCATTCTGCTTATCCTAAACACCTGCAAGCCACACATAAGATAACGACAGAAAAGTCAAAATTAAATGAGTGATTGTTCCTTTTTTCCCTAGTCTGACATACTTACTCACTGCAGGTGAAGAAGGTTATTGTTGCACCTGATCACACTCGACAAAACACACACACACACACACACACTTGGTTGGACTCCCCTGGACGAGTGATCAGCCCGTGCAGAGAGCTCTACCTCAAAACACACAACACTCAAGACAGACGGTCATTGGATATGCCTGGCAGGATTCGAACCTGAAATCCCAGCAAAGAAGCAGCCACAGACCCACACCTGTGCGGCCACTGGGATCGGCTGAGTGATTGTTACGATTCACAAATTATGGTGATTTTAATTTTTTTGGATGTAGTGTGCCATTTCCTGTATGCCATAAGTGACTAAGTGGAACTGGCAAATGTGAACAGCTTACAAATAATGAGATAGAATCTAGTCATCAGACACATCACACAGTGTGATTCAGCCATTAAATGTGAAACTAATCAATAAATGGAAAGAAATGACATGTACTGTGAAGCCCAAAATGTGCAAGGAAAGATGTGTTTGAATTCACTTGTAGAGAAACTTCCACCATGCTGCCCACTTTGCATGTAACACATTCATTAATATATTGTGGTTCTCTTTAATGACTCACTATGACAATTGTATGTATTTCCACAAATAATTTGAAAATATCTACCATATTCATACCTCACACTGATTGCTTTATGAAGGGTTGGTGCTATTTAGTATGGTGTCCTCTGTAAACTATATTTTAGGTACTCCTGCTTCAAACCCACGGGCATTCCAGGCTCGCAGAAGAAAACTGGTGAATGTACTTAAAAAACAATTTCACAATCTTGTAAATGAAACCAGCTTGGTGCACAATATTCTCAGAATATTGTGCACCAAGTTGGTTTCATTTACAAGATTATGTAGAGATGCCCGGTCAACAGAACATACAATTTCACACCTAAGCATTCAGTGGTGATTTATTTCAGTGTTGGAAATAATTGCTACTGCTATTTTTAATCCACTTTCCTTCCTAGAAAAGAACAAAATAAGGTTATTAGGTCATCAGTTTGTGGTCCTTTCCACTTATGATCCAGCAAACCGATTTGAATGAAACCTGGTGTAGACTTCATGCAATTTGAGGACACCCAAACACCATCATTTTAACAATTTCCAACACCAGTAAAAACAACAATACAAACTTCTGAGGTGGTGCCAACAACAGCACTGCCTTCTTTAGATTACTGAGGAGATGTATGGTAGTACAGACTGGGAAAAATATTAAAAATTTGTTACAGTAATATTTTTGTAGAATGTGAACGAGATGGTGTAGATGCAAATATTTTCTTTTGCTTTCATGTAATAATGAACCATTGGCATTATATGAGGTTTAATGTGGGAATGGACCATGCACATGTCTAAAAACTATGTATTAAATACTGTCTGCAAGTGAAAAGTTTTAGTCGTGGTCACAATGCAAAACTCTGCGGTTATATCCAACAAATTTATCATATGTATTATCAGAAGTTTAATCATTTTACGGTAACATTATACAGTCCGCAGATCCCACGCAAGGGCAAGTCCACACTTAACGCCAGGCCTTGCTCTAGGAATTTAATGGCTTCTAAGGAAGAGAAGAACAGCACACATACGTTACATCTGCACTATAAGCTGGGTTATGATGGGCTAGCAACCACACTGGAGACAGAAATGTAGACACAGTAAAAAAAGTACTTGATAGACACAATTAAGACTTGCCTGAAATAATGATTTTACAGGTTGAAATATATGGCAGACTGCACTGTATGAAACATAAATATACATCTACTATTTCAAGTATGCAAGGACTGTCCTGCAAATCAGTGCGAGGCTAATCTTTTATGGGCAAACCAGAGTAGTGGTAAACTGGTTAATAATGTACACTTGTTCCACTGGAACTACTGGTAATTTCCATGTGCAGTCAAACCTACTGTGATGCCCAGAGATACCTTTGTAATATCATGAAATGTTAAGCGCAATGCTGCCATGTCCAGTCTGCCAAGGAATGTGGGTAATACATCAGCAACAGACAACACTTCTTTACGAAGAGAAGGCACGGCTGAGAGAAGACAGAACAGACCCGAATAGTGAAACCAACCCTGAATATTGTTACAATATCGCTATGGCCATAACCTCGTATTCAAACATGGCCTCCCCCTTTTTTTCACTGACAGTATAATACACACGTGAGCCATGAGGTTCTCACGGCAGTGACTGCTGAGGCTACCATTTTCTGGCATAAGATGATGTGATGTGGTTGAAAATTACAGGAATTTCAGATGAACATAATGTCTCCATCTTTGATTAAATTTCAACTAAACTACATGACATCATATACCAGAACATGTTAATCCCCATAAATACACATCTTTTATTCTGGCAAGTTTGCTGATATTTAGAAAAAAAATTAGTATGTATTCCACAATATCAAATGAAGTTAATAACTCTCATTCTGAGGACTGCGAATGTACCATGACTGACGTTAAACATCTTTCTCAATGTCTGACATTCAACATTTGACAATATTCCCCCCCCCCCCCCCTGCCTGACACCAATTTCATACATCCAAAAGGGTGTTAGCACATACAGATAATGTTACAACCATATATAAAGACATTCTGAAAAAATTCAAATGAAGTGAAAAAAATTGTATGGTGACTTAATTTTCCAACATATAAATATTAAAAAAAATCTGCCACATATAATTTAAACAAGGGCATCTTGCAATGTGGGTAAAGTGTGATGTCTACACCGATATGCAACTTGCATCACATAACACATCTTCGTTTTGAAACTTTATGTGTGGGTACCTAGGTATATGTAATAATGAAATGACAGAAGAAGGGTTTACAGAAGTGAACATTATTTTCAGCACACAACACCTCTAAATTATTTAGCCTACTGATTACCATAACATAAGTCATAAAAAAATGATATATATAAAAAAAATAAGTACAGGTACTAGCTGTAGTAACAATGAGAAATAATTTTAGATTTGTGTTCAGGTGATTGTGCATTGTGATATATTCTTATAATAAAACCAACTAGATGCACTAATTTCTCAAATTTATTTTTGGAATAAAATTCTGCATGTTTCAGACAGTTCCTCTGTCCATCATCAGGAGTTTTTCACTGTACACACAGCAATGGTATATGTAATACAGGTTTGCTGACAGCTTGTGAGCAGAATCAGGATGGAAGGAACTAGGTGGGATGTGGGTATATGGACTGGATTGGGCTGGCCCAGGATAGAGACAGGTGGCGGACGCTTGTTAGTGTGGTAATTAACCTTCGGGTTCCGTGAAATGCGGGGAATTTCTTGACTAGCTGCAAACCAGTTAGCTTCTCAAGAAGGACTCTGCACCATGGAGTAAGTAAGTAAGTAAGTAAGTAAGTTGGTTTTATTATAAGTACTTTTAGATGTTTGGTTTGACCTGCTTAACGTTAGCCACGATGTCACCTGTGTTCGATGAGAGGCCCTCTATTCAGCAC
>Ga0131853_10020532_pt1 | contig 11994 bp, 10 predicted proteins | sample TergutLab28metaG_FD_92764 | JGI IMG/M metagenome (GOLD analysis project Ga0131853, IMG submission 92764) | Labiotermes labralis P1 segment gut microbial communities from Petit-Saut dam, French Guiana - Lab288 P1 (version 2) (version 2) | ecosystem: Host-associated > Arthropoda: Insects >...
CGCTCCATCCATGCGGCTCAAGTTGGACTGTATTTGTCGATAATCAGCATCTGCCCGAGCAACTACATTAGATGCAAGATAACTCTTTAATTTTGCAGTTTCAGCATACACCTCGTCATATTTCACATGAATTGTACCCATCATCCACCTCTTTATGTTATTAATTTATAGTTTGCATTAAATTTAACTAACACTACCATGAAACGAGTTAATTGTCAATAAATAGCTTAAAATGTAAGTGAATTTTTTTGTCGGATTGTCAAGCATATTATACATCGGTAAACTCAACAGGACAAAACCACTGAAGAGACTACATCAGTAGATGCTAGAACAACTTTGATATACAGTTAACTAGACCACAAAATCAGCGATAAAGTTACCTTTTAAGTAGTCTTTTGATTGCTTTATATTATTTTTCAAAAAATCTATTGAAAACCAAACAGGCTTTTGCTATAATGAATCTCCGAATGTTTGGAGCGCTCCAAATGTTTAAGGAAGTATCGACAAAAGGTAGGATTATAAAATGAGTGAAAGTCGCACATTTGGAGCTTTTATCAGGAGTAAACGCATAGCACTTGACCCATACATTCCATCCCATAAAATGGCAAAATTACTTAACATTTCTGCGTCTCATATGAGTAACATTGAAGCAGGGCGCGATGCAGCACCCCAAAATGAGGTTTTAGCCAACCTTGCCCAAATACTGAGACTAAACAAACAAGAACAAGAACATATGTACGACTTGGCAGCAGCATCAAAAAACTCTCCAGCTATCCCCGCTGATTTGCCGGAATATATATCAACTCACAAATATGCAAAAATTGCTCTTCGTGCGGCAAAGGATGCAGGTGCTACCGACGAAGAGTGGCTAGAATTTATTGAGAGGCTGAAGAAGCGAAGCGAGGAGGAAAGCCTGTAATGAATTTTAATTATTATAACGATGAATCATTGGAATCCATTGCAAGGAAAGTTATATCCAAGTATGATCCCGCTTTATTGCGAAAACCTTCACCAATCCCTGTAGAAAGCATCATGGAGAAAGCATATGGACTTATTTTGGAATTTCAATACATTCGTAAAAACGGTCGCATACTTGGTGAAACCGTATTTGAAGATTCAGAAATCCCCATCTATGAACATGAAAACAACGAAGGATATAAGCTCATTACTGTAAAAGCCGGAACGGTTATTATTGACGCAAGTTTACTCCATGAGCGTAGCAGTAGTGGACGTTTACGCTTTACGTGCGCCCATGAGCTTGCTCACTGGGTAATAGACAAAAGCTATTTCACACAGCTTGGAGAAACAGCCAATCTATCATCAAGCACTATGGACACTGAATTTGCTGATGAATCTTTGGATTATGATGATTTACAACGCAAAGCTAAAGTGACAACAAAGGTAGTAAGAAGCTCAGATACTGATGATGCCATTGAACGTCAAGCTAACCGCATGGCTTCTCGCATTTTGATGCCTAAATGCACATTAAAACTAGCCTTTTATCAGGCTCGTAATAACATGCCTAACATAATCGAACACCTTGCTACTTTGTACGGTGTCTCTAAGCAAGCAATGAAAATCAGGCTAGAAGAAATGGGGCTATTGATATAGGCTGAAACTATGCTATTTTTCACTCCTAGCGTTGGAAACGATTCCAACACATCAAAATACAGAAAGGTGTGAGATGGATATTACGGACTATGAAAGAAAAAGTGTGAATGCCGCAGAAGAATTGTGTGCGATTATTGTGTATGGAATTGTGCCGGAGTTCATGCCTCATTTGGCATTTCGGCGAGACAAACACTATAAAAAAACAGGCAAAAAAGAAATCAAATGTCCATATTGTAATGAACTATTCAAGATTGTTGAGGTAACAGTAAAGTTGGAACTGATACGTTACCCCAAAAAGGCCAAGATACCGTTGCATAAATCCATGTATTGCGGTAGTTGTCACAACATGGTCGGGATTATATATAAAGTAGCATAGCACTACACTCCACCAAAACTGAATAATGAACGAATTGACTATCGTCCAAAAGACGATTAAACCACACTCTCACGGAATCTGTAAAAAGCGTCTGAAATGAAGGTGTCGCGCCAACGGCTGCGGTGTGGTGGATTACGGTCATACCGTTTCTGTACGTGTCTTGACACAGGCGAACAGGTATCATTTATCTTCAGAAGTTTTGCCATGGCAAAACTGACGCTAAAGCGTCACCTGAGTTCTTTCGGGTTCCAGATGCGCAGCATCCATACCGAGTTCGCATAACTGCTAATCTTCATATTAAATCCTTGCAGTTACTATGTTTACGAGTCCGACAAACGGCAACTTTTTGTTGCTGTCTTGTCGGACTTCTTTTATTTAGACAGAAAGCTATACAGATATTGTAAATTGGGTTTATCAACCAACAAAAGTTGCCGTTTGTCGGGATTCCGAAAGGAGTTCCTTATGATAGCAACTTTTTTGTTTTCGCAGCAACCTCGCTGCCGCTCTCCACCTTCGCCATTCGATTTTGCGCGCACTTCAAAAAATCGGATGGAGGAAAAGCAAATGAAGCGGATGATTTCCGTGAGTTGAAAGAATTATCTGATGGTATCTACTTGACACAAGTTAAAAATGAAAATGCACAGACCAAAAAAAATGACCCACTTGATGGACTTGATGAAGCCCTATTCGATCAAGAGCTATCACCAGAGGAAATGCTTATAGCTGAAATTGATTTTTTGGAGGAAACAAGAAAGCGGCAGAAACGATTGTCCACAGCTAACCATGCTTTGAGCAAGCTGACAAAAAAACAACGCCGTCGTTACTTGATGTATCACATTGACGGTAAAACCATCAGGGAGATTGCGGATATTGAAAGAGCGTTTTTCACCACTATCCATGAGAGCTTGCAGGCTGCTGAAAAGAAAATTAAAAAAGTTTTGACACCTAGCTAAAAACACCCGTACAAAACGCTTCCAAAAGTGCATTGGTTGAGAGGATAAATATTTCTTCTCGCCAATGCTCTTTGACAAATACCGCGTACACTCGGTCATATCGGAACGTTAGGTACAATAATTGCCTTTCAGCATTTTCGCCTTTGGCGAAAACGGCGCATTGCGCCGTCGGACTTCTTTCCGATGCCTACTGTGCGCCACGACAGCACGGCTTTACAGCCGGAGCAAGAGCGCCCCTTCACCATTACTCCATAAGTGAGTAGGTCGGGTAAATAAACGGTGCGGCAGTGATAATGATACTCCCCTAAGAAAACTAGGGCCGAGCAGCGTGGAGGCGCGATTCGGGGAAGCGTCGTGTGGGTTGGGATAGACTCGTGGGAGCTTTCGTGTGTAGCTAAGGCTACAGCCTTATGTTTGCCCCTTGTGTCCGGGGCGCAGAGGATAAATAGGACATAAGCCAATAACTTTAGCTTAATACCGTTGATGACTTGAAATACAACAATCTCTCGACGGTTCTGATATTGAGGGCAAGGTACGCAAGGCAGTTTTATGCTATCTTGCCCTCACCACAGAGTCGCCGGGATATTATGAAAGGAACTGTTTTATGACTTCAAAAATCCAACGTGAAATATCTCGAAACGTACCTCGCGATATTCCAATACGTTTTTATGAAAGCAAAACTACCGTACCACTATTTACTGCCTATGGTTGTGTACTTATGGAGCGTGACACAGGCAGAAGCTACATTTATACAGTAGTAAATTTAAAAACTGGCAGCAGAGAAGTTATTAGTCGCCGCTCATCACCTCTTACAACGTCAGGTATAGAAGCAATGGTAGAAAAAATAAGATTGTCAAAAGTTGCAGGTGCCGAATTTTTGGAAGCTGACAGACCATTGGGCGAAAATGCAGCACTTGAAAAATGCCGCGAAATACTCGATGCTGTCTTTACAGAAATCCTACCTCAATACGGACTTAATATACGTAAAGAGCAAATATCACTTGCTCATCACATACTGGATGCGACCAGCCGCCGTTTAATCTCACTTGCGGAAGCGAAAGTTGGGACAGGCAAAACCTTCGCTTACTTAATCCCTGCCATAATTGCTAAACGTAGCAGGCTTAATGGCTACTGGAATATGAGTTATTACACTGGCTCGCCTTATATTGAAATGGCACATATGCCTATAGTAATAGCAACATCCAGCATCGCGCTCCAAAAAGCAATTGTGACAGAGGCAATACCCTTCCTATCCGATATGCTGCTTGAGCACGGAATTATAAAGACTCCATTAACCGCTGTAGTTCGCAAAGGACGGGAACACTATGTATGCGAACGTAAATTGCGGACACATATCCCTTTCGAGCGCGATATGGAAACAAAAGAGGTTCTTGAATATCTGCTAAAACCTGCCGCACCGATAGATTTAGCCGAAGTGGACGGATTGACCCCTTATACTAAACGCAGGATATCCGTACCCGACCGTTGCGATAAAAACTGTCCGCATCGTGAAAGTTGCGCTTATCTACAATTTAGAAAGCAAGCATCGTCACCGGACATAGATATTCAAGTGTGCAACCATAATTATCTGCTTGTCGATATCCTGCGTCGTTCAGATGAACAAAGGCCGCTTATCCCTAACTATCAAATGATTATCATTGACGAGGCGCATAAGTTTCTACAGGCGGCTCGTTCTATGTATGGCGTGGAGTTAGCGATATCTTCTTTGATAGAAATGTACGAATTAGCGCATAGCCTGAACTTTAAGAATGAATCGGCTAAAACGGAAATCCGTCGTTTAGCGCAGATATTATCAGAACAGGGTTGCCGCTTATTTAGACGGCTAGAGGAGAAATCAAAAGCTGAAACTCACACACAGGAAATAGCTCAAGGGCATAATTCTGGTGATGAACAAGACCGTTTTGCTGCAATAATTGATGCAGATGAAAGGCGTAATTTACGTAACATCCGGGATATATCAGATCGGCTTATCGAACTGTTAAATTCCGAGCAGCTTGTAGGCAACGGCACAGGCCGCAGAACACAGTTATTATGGGAACTTGCTCAAATCCGCAATCAATCCGCACAATTTATACACCACAATGGACTTATAAGCTGGCTTGAAATAGACGGCGACTGCCGACTATGTGCCATCCCAAAAGATTTAGACAAGCAATTGCATGACGACCTTTGGAGCAAGGGTATACCCACTATCTTAACATCAGGCACGCTTTCTGCGGCTGGCGACTTCACTCATATTAAACGAAGCCTCGGAATAAGTCATATCAGCCAACACCGTATTACGGAAACTAGCAAATCATCACCTTTTGATTACTATCAAAATTCAATGCTTTATATAAGTGAAAATATGCCCTTCCCTAATCAGCGCGACAATGATTATATCCTTGCAACCGCTAATGAGATTGAACAACTCATATACGCCTCTCACGGTCACGCCGCAGTACTCTTCACAAGCTACAAAGCCATGGATAGGGTGTTTGAACATCTCTCGGATCGCGGCATACCATTCCCGATGTTTATGATGAACAAAGGTGGAATACGTGAAATAGAGAAGTTCAGGAAAAGCGGGAACGGCATATTGTTTGCTGCCGGAGCATTATGGGAAGGGATAGACATTCCTGGCGATGCACTCTCCATGCTAATCATCGTCAAACTGCCATTTGCTGTGCCTGACCCTATCAGTGAATATGAACAGACCCTTTACGCTGACATGGCTGAATATAAGGAGTTTGTTATTAAACCCGAAATGCTTATCAAGCTAATGCAAGGTCACGGCAGAACAATCCGCACCGAAACAGACACCGCCGTTATCGCGATACTAGACAGCAGGGCAAATTCAAATGGTATATATCGTGAATATATACTTGATGCTTTGCCCAAATGCTGGGTAACTGATAGCATCATGGATGTAGAAAAATTTTATTTAAACATTAAAACTCCTGAATATTTTGAATAGAGCATAACTCACTCACCGGCTTATTCCCAACTTGGGAATAAGCCGGCATCATTTTATGCGCATGTATGAATTAAGAAAGTCCTATTTCTATACCTACTACCCCATATGGATACTTGTGCATATATGTACAAACCATGTCGAATCTTAATGGAATTAAGACAAACCGCAAAATCATATTTTGTAGTAAGAAAGGTTCGTATATAGTGATGGCTTTGTTTTGTCGCACATATTTCCAAATCGGGCTATGTGTTTGGAAGGAGTGAATTTCATGTTTGACTTAAATGCCTTAGAGAAAATGAGAAATATTGATATAAATGCTATTGACCCTGCCTCTATCGTAGATGCAACGGAGATAAATATAGATATCAGCTTACCTGTACCGGAGCGTATAGCTGATTATATCCGTCAATCCGGTAATCCATACTTTATCAAGGTTGGTAAAGTTATTGTAAAGATGAATCACTCTAATACAACATCTACCGCTAATGATTGCTTTGAAAGATACATGAAAACATGTTAAGCAACTTTCAGCTTATTCCCATTCCTATCTTGGAATAAGCTGGTATTCCCTTGAGGCAAGCCTTTTACCGATATGGTAGAACTACACATAAGCTCGTAAGCTCAACAACATTGAACTATGAAAACAGGAGTGGTAATCTAAAATAGACCAAACTGCCGAAACCCTCCTGCCTATGGATTTTAGAGAAATTCATATCGGAGGTTTTTACCATGCAAGAAAAACAATACGTTGCGGATATTTATCTACGTCTATCCAAAGAGGACGGCGATAAGGAAGAATCTGATAGCATATCAAACCAAAAAGCACTGTTACTGGATTTCATCAAGTCCATGCCGGATGTTCAACTCAACGAAATACGTATTGATGATGGGTATTCGGGCATTGATTTTAACCGTCCCGGTTTTAATGCAATGATTAATGACATCAAGGCGGGGAAAGTCAATTGCGTTATCGTCAAGGATTTCAGCCGCTTCGGACGAAACTATATCGAGGCAGGCAAGTATATTCAAATCTTGTTTCCCCGCACAGGCATAAGATTTATCGCCGTAAACGATTCATATGATAGTGCAAAGGAACAGGGAACTACGAGTAATATCATCGTGCCGTTCAAAAATATGGTAAATGATGCCTACTCTGCGGACATCAGCACAAAGGTTAGAAGTCATCTTGAATTGAAACGCAAAAAAGGTGACTTTGTAGGGGCATTTGCCGTTTACGGCTACATGAAAGACGCCGCCAACCATAATCGCCTTGTAATTGATAGTTTCGCCGCCGATGTGGTGAAAGACATATTTGTAATGAAGATAGATGGCATGTCAGCACTTGGCATAGCAGAGCGGCTCAACGAGCAGGGCATACTCTCCCCGATGGAATATAAGCGGTATATTGGCTTACGTTTCACCACTTCGTTCAAGCTAAACCCCGCCGCAAAATGGCAAGCAAAAGCCGTTTCACGGATTCTAGCCAACGAGACATACACCGGGGTTTTAGAACAAGGCAAGCGAGTAACTCCTAATTACAAAGTCCGCAAGCGGATTGATGTTCCGAAAGAAAAGTGGGTGCGGGTTGAAAGCGCCCACGAACCAATTATCGAAAGAGCCATGTTTGATACCGTGCAAGAACTTCTCAAACAGGACACTCGTACATCATCAAAAAATGAAAGTGTCCGTCCACTTTCGGGCATCATATTTTGTGCCGATTGCATGGCGGCGATGGTTCATAAGACCAACACCAAGAATGGCAAGCGGTATGGCTACTATGTATGCTCCGCTCATCGTGCCAATAAAGATGTATGCACTACTCATATGATAAGCACCGAGGCTTGCGAAATATCCGTGCTTGTGGCTCTTCAAACGCATACTGCTACTATTCTGAACATCGAAAAGATAACCGACTGTGCTGATATGCTTGCGTACAGTCAAGGAAATGTGCGTAGGCTCACTGCAAGACTTGAAGCTAAGCAAGAGGAACTGCGGCGAAACAACGAATACCGCTTATCCCTCTACGAAAGTTACAAGGATAAAATTATTCCTCGCGAAGACTTCATCAGCTTCAAAGCAAACTACGATGCTAAAATTGAGGATGCCGAAACCGCCATCATCGGTATAAGAGAAGAAATCGAGCGAGCAGCGGCAAGTGAATTACAAATCCATGGCTGGACTTCTGTTTTCAAATCCTACATGGATACCGATGTTCTTTCCCGTAAAATGGTTGTTGAACTCTTAGAACGGGTTTCCGTCCATGATAAAGGCAGAATTACCGTAAACTTCCGCTATGCCAATGAATTTGAACACATGCAGGAGGTGGTTTAATGGCACGGAAAAGCAGAAAGACCGATACTGTACAGCTTGCCACTCCAACCCCGACAATGCAGAAGTACAACACAGCCTTGTATATTAGATTATCCGTTATGGATTTTGGCAGGAATGATAGTGAGTCTGTAGTAAACCAAGAAGAACTCTTGCGGAGCTACGTTGATGAACATCCCGACCTTATTTTTAGGGATATTTATACCGACAATGGCGAAACAGGAACGAACTTTGACCGCCCTAAATGGCTTAACCTTATGCGGGAATGTCGGCAAGGCAATATTAATTGCATTATCATAAAAGACCTCTCGCGCTTGGGGCGTAATTATATCGAAACAGGCGAATACCTTGAAAGTATACTGCCGATGTTGGGGGTTAGGCTTATCGCTGTGAATGACCGATACGACAGCTTGAATCTATCCAACGGCGAACGGTTGGTGTCAAACATCAAAAACCTCGTCAACGATATTTACACAAAGGACATCAGCAGAAAAGTTATCGCCGCCATGCACACAAAACAGAAAAATGGTGAATTTCTCGGTGGATTTGCATCTTATGGGTATCTGATTGATCCAATGGATAGACGAAAAATCGTGGTTAATCCCGATACTGCGCCCATTGTCCGTAGGATATTTGAAATGAAAGCAGAGAATATGGGTAATGGTACGATTTGTCAAGTGCTTAATGGCGAGAACATACCTTGTCCGCAAAAATACCGCTACATCAAGGGCTTCACGCAAAGCGATAAATACGCCAACTGCGTTTGGGGCGTGTCTACTGTTGCAGATATTATTCGTAATCCGCTTTATTTGGGGCATATGACACAAGGGAAAGCAAGAAGAGCTTTATGCGATGGCAAGCCTCAACGCAAAACGAAGCGTGATGAGTGGTTTATCGTCCACAACACTCACGAGCCAATTGTAACTGAAGAACTCTACGACCAAGCAAATGCTGCTTTTGACGAGCGGGCTGAAAAGTACAAACGAAATCGTTATAAAAACGGCAATGCCCCACACGACAGGCAAGAGCCTCTATTAAATGGTGTTGCCTACTGCGCTGATTGTGGCATAGGACTTACTCGCAAAAAACAAACAAGTTCTGGTAGCAATAAAGTAGCGTGGGTATTCAGATGCAAACGGCACTTCGATGTGCAGGCTTGCACAAAGAAGTCTATACATGAAACAAACTTGTATGAGTCCGTCTACTACGCTATTCGCACCCAAATCCAACAATATGTTGATGTTGCTGAAATATTGGAAAAGCTGAACCGTGACAACGGTTACAAGTCAAGGCTTATGCGGTATGAGGAAGAAATCGAGGAAATAGAAAAGGAACTGCGGCGATTATCTTCCTTGCGGCAAGCCATATATGAAGATTATGCCGCCAAGTTGCTCACCGCCTCTGAATATCAGTACGCAATCGATAAATACAACACCGACATGGATAAACAGCATACCAAGCTGGATGCCATGAAAGCAGAGAGAGCCGAGTATTCCAAACAAACTAAACAGACCAACAAATGGCTCGCCACGTTTGAACAGTTTATGGACAACAAAGCATTGAACCGAGAAATGGTACAGGCTTTGGTTGAACGTGTAGAAGTTAGCAACCTTGATAAAGTTAGCGTATCATTCAAATTTCGTGACGAACTTGAATCATTGATAGCAGAGGTAGAAGCATGAGTTATGTAATTGCTAAGTATCTCCGTATATCAGATGAGGATATTGACCTTGATGGCATAGTAAAGCAAGAGAGTAACTCCATTGCTGGGCAACGTGCCTTGCTAGATGGCTTTATCAGTAAAATACCCGAATTTGAAGGCTGTGAAGTCATAGAGGAACTGGACGATGGGCGAACAGGAACGAACTTTGCTCGTGATGGCGCACAACGGCTCATTGAACTCGCTGAGCAGGGCAAAGTTCAATGTATCATTGTCAAAGACCTTTCCCGCTGGGGGCGAAATTATATCGAGGTTGGGGATTTCCTTGAACAGAAGTTCCCGGCATGGGGCGTTCGTTTCATTAGTGTAGGTGATTGCTACGACACCACAAAGCTGGCATACGGAGCAAGCGGTATAGATGTTGCCTTTCGCAATTTAATTTACGAACTATACAGTCAAGACCTCTCTGTTAAATGCCGTTCTGGGAAAGATGCCGCCACAAAGAGCGGAAAAATCATCTGTACCTACCCCACTTTTGGGTATGACAAAGATAAAAACGACTACCACAAATTCGTGGTAGACCCCGTTGATGCTCCCATCGTAAAACGGATATTTGATATGGCCGAGTACGGAAATGGTGTGGCTGAAATAGTGAAAATTCTCAATGCTGAGTACACTCCAACAAAACAAATGAGTAAGCACCGCAAGGGATTTACAAAGAAATGGGGGCGTGGCGATTTATGGGATAACTCCGCTGTCCTTGATACACTCCGAAATGAGTGCTACACAGGCAAATGGATCTACGGTAAAACCCGCACCATTCATGTTGGTTCGCGCAAGACCAAGCGAATCCCAAGAAGTGAATGGATTATTGTTCCCGATGCTATCCCGGCACTTGTCACCGAAGAGCAATTTATGGCTGTTCAAGAAAAACTAAATATCGCTTTCAAAGGGCATATCAATAAAAAGGGTGACAATCCTCCACAGACAATTTTTGCAAAATTAGTAAAGTGTGCAAAGTGCGACAGAGTGCTTGATTATTGGTCGAGGGTTACGCAACAGAGCGTGTTTTCGTGTAAGACTGTCAAGCGTTCCGATAGATATGGATGCACTACAGCTAAAATTGGCGAAAACGTACTAACCGAAACAGTGCTTGTAGTTTTGCAACAGCAGATAGCTCTCGCACATATACGGCAAACCGCAGGTCGGGAAGATGCCACGCAAAGGCAAAAGTCACAGAAAACCACACTTACAAAAATCCAAAATCTCGAGCGGCTGATTGAGCAAGCTAAGCAGGCAAAAATGACTTTGTGGGAAAAGTACCACAGTAGGAGTATAACCAAAAATAGATTCCAAACCGACAGCGAGACACTCACAAAGCAAGTAACCGCTTACGAAGACAAGGTTGAGGAGTTATCTGTAAAACTAATTACCACAGAAAACGACACCGAAACAAAACTCACAAAGCGTCTAATCGAACTTTCGGGCATTGAGGAATTAACGAGAGAACTCGTTTTGGAGTTTGTCACCGAAATAAAAGTGTACACACCGGAGCGAATTGAAATCACATGGAGGTACGGTGATGTCTTTCAGCAACTATTGACAACCGCTACCGAAATACGATAGCGGAGGTGTCAGTAAAATATTTTTTGGTTTTTACTTGACACCCGCCGGCCCTGCTACTTGGAACGCCATTATGAACGCAACTCAGCAAGTTCAGGGGCGTGTCGTAGAGTATATGGGAGGCTCCGGGCAGCCTTTTGGAGTTAACATTGACAATATAGTTCGTATGCTCCTCATGTCGAGGTTCAGACGGTGGTTCTAATCTTCCGCCAAACAAGAAACCGACCTTCTTCGTTGAGATTGGTCGGTTTTTGTTGAATCTTTAATAAATATTCATTTTAGCGGAAATAGTAATGCGAATATATTAAGTTATGGTTATGGTTGCGCTTGTCTAACTGTGTTAATACGCCTGCTGTGTTGCTCTTAGATGAGCATTCTCACAGCCACAACTTCCGCTGATTTTGTTATATCTTAGTTTCGCTTATAGCCGCTAAATGTACTCAGCTCAAAAAGTGAGTTTCTAATA